>Ga0302313_10000026_pt1 | contig 127808 bp, 107 predicted proteins | sample III_Palsa_N2_2_FD_200454 | JGI IMG/M metagenome (GOLD analysis project Ga0302313, IMG submission 200454) | Peat permafrost microbial communities from Stordalen Mire near Abisko, Sweden - III_Palsa_N2_2 | ecosystem: Environmental > Terrestrial > Soil > Palsa > Peat permafrost | place: Sweden...
TGGCGTGCATGGTGTGGTCTCCTCTGGCTTCGTAACCCGTGAGGAATGACCGCATCATGCGCGCACTGTTCCTTCAATCAGAACGCAAGTTGCTGATTGATCTAGAAGATTCGTGGGGAAACCTCAGCCTCCGTCCCCTTTTCTCCCCGTCCCCTTTTCTCCTCCCTTTTCTCCTTTTTACATGAAGATGTTCTCGGGGCGTAAGCGGACATTTTTGATTCGGCTCGCCAATGGTTTCCCGCGGGGCCCTTCGACTTCGCTGCGCTACGCTCAGGGCGAACGGTTTCGCGCCGACCAAGCGAGGTGATTCGGTCGGCATGACGTGTAGAAACAACAACGGGCGCCGTAGCGCCCGTTGTTCATATCCCCATACCGAAGCGGTTAAATGCCGTAGTACATCTGGAACTCGATCGGGTGGGTGCTGGCGCGGTAGCGGGTGACTTCCTTCATCTTCACTTCGATGTAAGCGTCGATGAAGTCGTCGGTGAATACGCCGCCGGCCTTGAGGAAGTCACGGTCCTTGTCCAGCGCTTCCAGTGCCTGGTCGAGGCTGGAGCAGACCTGCGGGATGTTCTTCTCTTCTTCCGGCGGCAGGTCGTACAGATCCTTATCGGCCGGTGCGCCCGGGTCGATCTTGTTGATGATGCCGTCGAGGCCGGCCATCATCAGCGCGGTGAACACCAGGTAGCCGGAGTTCATCGGATCGGGGAAGCGCACCTCGATGCGGCGGCCCTTCGGGCTGGCCACGTACGGGATGCGGCAGCTCGCGGAGCGATTACGTGCCGAGTAGGCCAGCATCACCGGCGCTTCGTAACCCGGCACCAGGCGCTTGTAGCTGTTGGTGGTGGAGTTGGCAAACGCGTTGATCGCCCTGGCGTGCTTGAAGATGCCGCCGATGTACCACAGCGCGAGTTGCGACAGACCACCGTACAGATCACCAGCGAACAGGTTCTCGCCGTTCTTGGACAGCGACTGATGCACGTGCATGCCACTGCCGTTGTCACCGACGATCGGCTTGGGCATGAAGGTGGCGGTCTTGCCGTTCTGGTGGGCGACGTTCTTGATCACGTACTTCATCGTGATCAGCTCGTCGGCCTTCTTCACCAGCGTGTTAAACCTCACGCCGATCTCGCACTGGCCCGCGTTTGCCACTTCGTGGTGATGCACTTCGACCTTCTGGCCGAGCGACTCGAGCACTTTGCACATGTCCGCGCGCAGGTCGCCGAGCGAGTCCACCGGGCTGACCGGGAAATAGCCGCCCTTCACACCCGGGCGATGGCCGGTGTTGTCGCCGTCGTACTTGTAGCGCGAGCTCCACGCTGCTTCCTGCGAGCCGATCTCGTAGAACACGCGGCCCATGTCGTTCTGCCAGCGCACCGAGTCGAAGATGAAGAACTCCGGCTCCGGACCGAAGAACGCGGTGTCGGCGATGCCGGTGGATTTCAGGAATGCTTCGCCGCGCTTGGCGATCGAGCGCGGGTCGCGGCCGTAGGCCTGCATGGTGCTCGGTTCCAGCACATCGCAATGCAGGATGAGCTGGGTGTGCGAGCTGAAGGGATCGAGATGGGCGGTCTCCGGATCCGGCATCAGCACCATGTCCGACTCGTTGATGCCCTTCCAGCCAGTGATCGAGGAACCGTCGAACATCTTGCCGTCCTCGAACGTCGACTCGTCGATCGCGTGGGCCGGGAAGGTGACGTGGTGATGCACGCCGAGCATATCGGCGAAGCGGAAGTCGACGAACTCGACCTCGTGTTCCTGGATCAGATCGAGCACTTTATTGGCGGACATCGGGGGAGCCTCGGGAGTGGAAGGGATGAAGCTTTATAGCAAAGCGCGTGCCATGCCGTGAAACCGTTGTGGCGCGGGCGCTGAGGGCCAATTATGAGCACGGCGAGCACCAACCATAGCACCACTGCTGACTTGATTTTTGTGTAACTTGCACCGTTATGGTGCGTTTCGCCACGCCCGCGCAGCTGCCTGTTCGATCGCCAGCGCGAATGGAACCCATGTTTGTACACCTGTTTGTTGTGCTGCCAAACCCGCCAGTTGGTGGATCTCACCATGACCCGATGATCTCTGGTTGGTGTGACATTTATTGCCCCGATCCCGAACAGCCGATGGCGGAATCTTGAACAAGCGGGCCTTCAGCAACCCTGCTTCTCAACGCCCCCGGCGCTTGCCATCGCGTTGCACCTCAGCACCAAGCCGGCCGCCCTATTGTTATCGAGAATAATTCTCATTACTATGCATGTTCTCGCCGCCCTTCTCTTGAATGGCGGTTTCGCATGAAGCGACGATTAGAGGGTAGGGAATGCCAAGCCAATCAAGGTGGCCGCGCGGACGCGCGGCCAAAGCGCAGTCGCGACGACTGCGCACAGGTTTTATTCGAGGCGCAGGAGCGGCCCTTGCGGTTGCGCTACTGGTGCCCTTTTCGAGCATCGCCGCGCCGCCGCCACTCTCCATACCGATCAGTTCGGAACAATCTCCCAACGGCGCAGCCGCCGATGCAGGCTCGTTTCTGAGCAATCTCAAGCGCAGCAATTTTCTGCTGGGCGACATGTTCGGCTTGCGCAAGACCTTGAGCGGCTACGGCATCGACCTTGCGGTGCAGGAAACCAGCGAGATGCTCGGGAACGTAACCGGCGGCACCCGAAAGGGAGTGCAGTACGACGGCTTGACGCAAGCGATCCTGCAACTCGACACCCAACGCGCGTTTGGCCTGCATGGCGGCCTGTTCAACATCAGCGCATTGCAGATACACGGTCAGAACCTGAGCAGCGACAACCTGTCGACGATACAGACGGCCAGCGGCATCGAGGCCAATCGGGCGACCCGATTGTGGGAGCTCTGGTACGACCAGAAATTCTTGGCGGAGGACCGCCTCGACATCAAGGTTGGACAACAAAGCGTCGACCAGGAATTCATCGCCAGCAACAACGCGGCCTACTTCGTCAACACGATGTTCGGCTGGCCCGCCCTGCCTTCCTATGACATGCCAGGTGGTGGTCCGGCGTATCCGCTGTCGGCACTGGGTGTGCGCTTTCGTTATCGCCCGATCGATTCGGTGAATCTGCTGGTGGGCGTGTTCAACGGTAGTCCGGCAAGCAACAACTCCGGTGACTCGCAGCAGCAAAATGCCTCCGGCACCAGCTTTCCGCTTGGCGGCGGACGGTTGATCATCGCCGAGTTGCAGTACGCCTATCCATCGCTGGGCAGCATGGTGTATCCCGGCGAATCGGCGCCGCTGGCGCACACGTATCGCCTGGGTGCCTGGTATGACACGGAAGGTTTCGACGACCAGCGCTACGACGTGAATGGTTTATCGCTCGCCAATCCAGCGAGCAACGGCGTGCCCGCAAAGCACCGCGGCGATTTTTCGCTGTATGCGGTGGCGGACCAGATGCTGTGGCGCAATCCGGACGATCCCAACAATACGTTGAATGTATTCGGGCGCATCATGGGTGCGCCGCAGAATGACCGCAACTTCATCCGCTTCAGCATGAACGCCGGTCTCGTCTATCACGAGCCGTTCCGCAATCGCGCCGACGACACGTTTGGCGTGGGCATGGGCTATGTGCATGTTTCCAGCGCCGTGTCCGGCCAGGACAGCGACGCGATCAATTTCGCCATGCAGGCCGATCCGAACAGCTTCAACCTGGTTCGGCATTCGGAAACCTATGTCGAAGTGACCTACCAGTATCAGTTGCGTCCCTGGTGGCAGTTACAGCCAGACGTCCAGTACGTGTTCATGCCCGGTGGTGGCGTTGTCGATCCCCAGGATCCCACGCAGCGCATTCGCAACGAACTCGTGCTGGGCTTGCGCACCAATATTCTGTTTTGAGCTACCTGCTCATGGACGATGTCACGGAGGACAACACGATGCGAAACCCCAAACCCTTGATGATGGTCGGCTGCCGTCGTCGCCGACGCCATCTATGGCTCAGTGTCCTGTTTATCGGAACAACCGGCACGGCGTTCGCCGATCCACCGAAGGGCATGCTGGAGACGATCCGCCACCATGTCACGCTGACTTCTTCGGTCACTGACAATGGCGATCTGAATCCATACGCCATCGTGGTGGCGCCGGTGTCGGCCGGAACGATCCAGAAAGACGATGTGCTGGTCGACAACTTCAACAATCTCTCCAACCTGCAAGGTACCGGCACCACGATCGTCAATTATCGGCCGTCCACCAAGCAGACCACCCTGTTCGCCAAGCTGCCGCAGAAACTGCCCGAATGCCCGGGTGGCGTAGGCCTGACGACAGCGATGACGATGCTGAAGACCGGCTGGGTGATCGTCGGCAGTACGCCGAGTACCGATGGCACCACCGCGACCAAAGGCGACGGCTGCCTGATCGTGCTCGATCCGAACGGCAAGATGGTCGCGGCATGGTCCGGTCCCACCATCAACGGTCCGTGGGGCAACATGGCCGTGGTCGATAAAGGTGCGACTGCGACGCTGTTCATCAGCATGGCCGGCTTCGGTTTACAGGGGCCGGATGTGGTCGATCCCGCGACCAAGTTTCCGCTGATCGTGCACAAGGCCACCGTCCTGCGACTCGAACTGAAGATTCCCGACGGCAAGCCACCGGTGCTGGTCAGCCAGACCGTGGTGGGCGACGGTTTCGCGCAACGCCCCGATCGCGACAATTTCCTGCTCGGCCCGACCGGGCTTGCCCTTGGTCCAGACCACACGCTGTACGTGACTGATGGCCTGGAAAATGTCATCACGGCGATTCCCGACGCGCTGACGCGCACCACCAGCGCAGGCACCGGCAACATCGTCACCCAGGGTGGATTGTTGAGCTGGCCGCTGGCCATGACCCTCACTCCGGGCGGCCACCTACTTGTCGCCAATGGCAAGGACGGGCAGCTGGTGGAAATCGATCCCATCTCGGGCAAACAGATCTACAGCCAGTGGTTCGATTCCGATCAGGCGCAATCGCCGCCGGGCAATGGTGATCTTTTCGGCATTGCGCTGACGCCGGACGGCGAGGGCATTTACTACGTCGAAGATGACATGAACACGCTCATGCGCGGCGGTAAATGAACCGGCAGGGCATCCACGACTTCCCGTTTGATGTCGCGCCGATGGGAGGGGTCGACTGCGCGGGCGTGCGAAATCCCCGGCCACCACGCCTCCGAATGAGTCCACCTCGAAGCGTGCGGCCCATTGGCAGCTGCTTGCACCTCGGCAGGTATGGTCAAAACGTATTGTTACTGAGAATGATTCGCAATACTATAAAACCCTTCGCCCGCGTTCTGTTGAATGGCGGCGCTCAAGAAGCAACGACTGAAGGGTGAGGGAATGCTAAACCGATCGATGCGGCTGCACGGGCGCGCGGCTCAAAAAAAGTGCGCGAGGTGGCGTGCTGCCCGCCTCGGTGGCAAAACCGCACTCATCGTTGCGCTGCTGGCATCGTGCTCCGCGTTCGCGGCACCACCACCTATTTCGGTGCCGATCAGTTCGGAGCAATCCCCCGATGGCGGCGCCACCGATGCGGGGTCGTTCCTGAGCAATCTCAAACGCAGCAATTTTCTGCTGGGCGACATGTTTGGGTTGCGCACCGCATTGAGTAAATACGGCATCTCCCTTGCCGTGCAGGAAACCAGCGAAATACTGGGCAACGTCTCCGGCGGCACGCGCAAAGGCGCGCAGTACGACGGACTGACGCAGATGATCATGCAGATGGACACGCATCGAGCGTTTGGCTGGTACGGCGGCCTGTTCAACGTCAGCGCACTGCAGATCCATGGCCAGAATTTCAGCGCCGACAATCTCTCGACGATACAGACCTCCAGCGGTATCGAAGCCGATCGGGCGACCCGATTGTGGGAGCTTTGGTACGACCAGAAATTCCTTGAAGAGGATCGGATGGACATCAAGGTCGGCCAGCAAAGCGTCGACCAGGAATTCATCGTCAGTAACAACGCGGCCTACTTCGTCAATACGATGTTCGGCTGGCCCGCCCTGCCTTCCTATGACATGCCAGGTGGCGGCCCGGCGTATCCCTTGTCGGCGCTTGGTGTGCGCCTGCGTTTTCGACCGATCGATTCGGTGAACGTGCTCCTGGGCGTCTACAACGGCAGCCCGGTGAGCAACAACACCGGCGATCCGCAGCAGCAGAATGCCTCGGGTACCAGCTTCCCCCTCGGCGGTGGCCGCCTGATCATGGCCGAAGTGCAGTACGCCTATCCGTCGCTGGGCAGCATGGTGTATCCCGGCGAATCGGCACCGCTGGCACGCACCTACCGCTTAGGTGCGTGGTACGACACGGAAAGCTTTGCCGACCAGCGTTATGACGTGAATGGCATCCCGCTGGCCAGTCCCGCCAGCAACGGTATCCCGGCCAGCCATCGCGGCAACTTTTCGCTATATGCCGTTGCGGATCAGATGTTGTGGCGCAATGGCGAGGATCCGAACAACACGCTCAATGCGTTTGCGCGGGTGATGGGTACGCCGCAGAACGACCGCAACCTGATCCGCTCGAGCGTGAACGCGGGCTTGGTGTATCACGAGCCGTTCCGTTATCGGCCCGACGATACGTTCGGTGTCGGCATGGGCTACGTACACGTGACGAGTGCCATCCAGGGCTACGACCGCGACGTTGCCAACTACGATGCGCTTTCCGATCCGGGCAGCTACAACCCGATTCAAACTTCGGAAACCTACGTCGAGGCGACCTACCAGTACCAGCTGCGTCCATGGTGGCAGTGGCAACCTGACATCCAGTATGTATTCAACCCGGGTGGCGGCGTCGTCGATCCGAGCGCTCCCACCCGCCGGATCGGGAACGAACTCGTTCTTGGCCTGCGCACCAATATTTTGTTTTAAGGCAGCTCGTGATGGACGATCGCAAAATGACGAATTCGAAGCCGCTGACGCCTTGGCGCGGCCGACACCATCGACGAAACCTCTGGCTGGCTCTGCTGCTGGTCGGCATGACCGGCACAGCACTGGCTGATGCACCGAAAGGCATGCTGGAGACCATCCGTCACCATGTCACGCTGACCTCCTCGGTCAGTGACAACGGTGACCTGAATCCGTACGCGATCGTGGTGGCGCCGGTGTCGGCCGGAACGATCCAGAAAGACGACGTGCTGGTCGACAACTTCAACAACCTCTCCAATCTGCAAGGTACCGGCACCACGATCGTCAATTATCGGCCGTCCACCAAGCAGACCACCCTGTTCGCCAAGCTGCCGCAGAAACTGCCCGAATGCCCGGGTGGCGTAGGCCTGACGACAGCGATGACCATGCTCAAGACCGGCTGGGTCATTGTCGGCAGCTCGCCGAGCACGGACGGCACCACGGCCACCAAGGGCGATGGCTGCGTGATCGTGCTCGACCCGAACGGCAAGATGGTCGCGGCATGGTCCGGTCCGACCATCAACGACCCGTGGGGTGACATGGCTGTCGTCGATAACGGTTCGACGGCGTCGCTATTCATCAGCATGGCTGGCTTCGGTTTGCAGGGACCGGACGTGATCGACCCGGCGACGAAATTTCCGGTGATCGTGCACAAGTCCACGGTGTTGCGGCTCGATCTGAAAATTCCCGACGGCAAGCCACCGGTACTGGTCGCGCAGACGGTGGTGGGCGACGGCTTCGCGCAACGCGCCGACCGCGACAATTTCCTGCTCGGCCCGACCGGGCTCGCGCTTGGCCCGGACCACACGCTGTACGTCACTGACGGCCTGGAAAATGTCATCACGGCCATTCCCGACGCGCTCACCCGCACCACCAGCGCGGGTACCGGCAAACTAGTCACGCAAGGCGGTCTGCTGAGCTGGCCGCTGGCGATGGTCTTTACCCCAGGCGGCCACTTGCTGGTCGCCAACGGAAAGGACGGACAAGTCGTGGAAATCGATCCCGTCTCGGGCAAACAGATCTACAGCCAGTGGATCGATTCCGATCAGGCGCAATCGCCGCCGGGCAACGGTGATCTGTTCGGCATCGCGTTGACGCCGGATGGCCAGGGCATCTACTACGTCGAAGACGACATGAATACCCTCATGCGAGGCGGCAAATGAACCCGGCAGACGACCCGCGACTGCCTGGCCGGCGCAAGTTTCTGGCGTCGGCGGCGACAGCCGCCACGGTGGCGGCTGCCGCGTCTGTGGCCGCGGTGCCACGCATCGCGACTGCGACGCCAGGCGCGGCGACAGTGAAAGATGCCGACGCGATACCGTTCTGGGGCGCACATCAGGCCGGCATCGCCACACCGCAACAGGCGCATGTGTACTTTGCGGCTTTCGATCTCACGACCACGAAGCGCGACGATGTCATCGCGCTGCTGCGCGCCTGGACCAACGCTTCCGCGCGCATGACGCAGGGGCAGCCGGCGGCTGATCTGACCAACGACCTGGCATCGGAGGCTGTCGATTCAGGCGAAGCGCTTGGGCTGCCACCGAATCGGCTCACCCTCACGTTCGGGTTCGGCGCCGGCATGTTCAGCAAGGACGGTGTCGATCGCTATGGACTGTCCAAGCAGCGTCCTGAAGCGCTGGTCGACCTGCCCCGATTCAATGGTGACCAGCTGGTGCCCGAACGCACGGGTGGTGATTTGTGCGTGCAGGCGTGCGCGGATGACCCGCAGGTGGCTTTCCACGCCGTGCGGCAGCTTTCGCGCCTGGTATACGCATCGGCCAAGCTGCGTTGGGCGCAGTCGGGTTTCCTGCCAGCGAACAAGGACAAGGGCACACCGCGCAACCTGATGGGCTTCAAGGACGGCACGATGAACGTGCCCGTCGGCAGCAGCTCGCTGATGGATCAATTCATCTGGGCAGGTGACGAAAGCGGTTGGATGAAGCAGGGCAGCTATCTGGTGGCGCGCCCGATCCGGATCGCCCTGGAGCATTGGGATCGCATGAAGCTGGGCTTCCAAGAACAGGTGATCGGCCGGCACAAGGATACGGGCGCACCGCTGGGGCGCCAGCAGGAATTCGACAGCCTGGATCTGGACGCCAACGATGCCACTGGCAACCCGGTGATTCCCGAGAACGCGCACGCACGATTGGGTGCGCCGGCCACCAATGACGGTGCACAGGTTCTACGCCGCGGCTACGCCTACGACAACGGGTTGAGCTTTGTCGCCGAGCGTTGGCCGCCCTGGCGGCAAGCGATGGAGTTCGACGCTGGACTGATGTTCCTTTGCTACCAGCGCGACCCGCGCAAGGGCTTCATCAAGATCTTCGACAACATGTCGAAGTTCGACATGTTGAATCAGTTCGTCACCCACGTGGGTGGTGGTCTGTTTGCATGCCCGCCTGGTGCGAAGGAAGGCGGCTTCATCGGGCAATCCCTTTTCGAGATTGCATAGTTAGTCGGAGCCATAGAACTTCTTCGCACTCGCCATGGCGTTGCTACCGATACCGGCTTGCACCTGAGACTTCTCCCAGGTGCAAGCTCGACGGAGACGTTACGCCACCGCCACCATCGGTTCGACATGCTTGGCCTTCTCGGCATCGATCCGCGCGTTGATGCGGCATTGCGGTTCGCTGGTGCGCTGGAATAATTCGCTTACCCACTCGATGAAAGCCTGCACCCGCGCCGACAGATGGCGTTTCTGCGGATAGACGATCCATAGCGGTGAGCCGGTGGAGATCGTGTCGGTCATGACGATCTCCAGCTGGCCCTTGGCCAACGCGTTGGCGGCGAGGCAATGCGGAATCTGGATGATGCCCAGGCCGGCCACGGCGGCCTGGATCACCGACTCACCGTCGTTGATCAGCATGTGCGCATCGATGTCCAGGCCGACCCGTCCACTCGGCGTGTCGAACTGCCATTGATAGGGCTTGCCGGTGGTCGGAAAAACGTAGTTGATGCAGCGGTGCTGCTTGAGATCGTCGATGTTGTGCGGCACGCCATGTTTACGCAGGTACTCGGGTGCAGCGCACAGCACGTTGTTGAAGTAGCCGAGCTTGCGTGCGATCAGGTTGGAATCTTCCAGCTCACCCAAGCGGATGGCGCAGTCGTAACCCTCTTCATTGAGATCGAAGTGGTAATCACACATCGCCAGCTCCAGCCGGATATCCGGATAGCGCATTTCGAATTCCGCCAGGTTGGGGATCAGGGCGGCACGGCCGATCGCCGAGTGCGCGGCTACCCGCAGCTTGCCGACTGGGTGGCTGCGCGCCTGCCCTAAAGCCTCCGTCGCCTCGGTGAGATCGGTAAGGATCTCCTTGCAACGCGCATAGAACGAGGCCCCATCGTCGGTCAACCGCAGTGATCGTGTTGAGCGGAACAGCAGCCGTGCGCCAAGCTGGGTTTCCAGTCGCGCGACCGCGCGGCTGACGCCGGAGGGCGTCATTTCCAGCTGAGCCGCCGCCGCGGCGAAGCTTTTAGCCTCGACTACGCGAACGAAGGTCGAAATTGCGGAAAAGTCTTCCATAGCGTCATTTCCTGATCAATTCGTGATTGCTGGTCACGAGTGTAATGCGCAAGGAACGGATTTTCTATACCGCCTAGTTTACCTATTCTCTCGGTCCTTCGCCGGGGCTGTACGCCCGGCAACCAAGGTTCTGGGAGCGCAACATGAAAAAACAATGGATGCTGGCCACACTGGTCGCCGTCACCATCGGCGGCAGCTGGGTTCTTTTGCACGGCAGCACTAGCCATGCGCAAACCGCGCCTGCTGGCGCGGCACTGCCTGACGTGACGGTGGCTCAGGCGCTGACGCGCCAGGTCAGCGACAGCGCCGAGTTCACCGGCCGGCTGCAAGCCGTCGACACCGTGCAGGTGCAACCGCGGGTAGGCGGTTTCGTGGAGTCGGTGCATTTCCAGGAAGGCGCCCTGGTACACAAGGACGATGTGCTGTTCCAGCTCGATCCGCGCCCGTATCAGGCCGAAGTCGATCGACTCAGCGCGAACCAGGCCCAGGCCAAGGCCGCCCTGGATCTGGCGGTAACCAATCAGCGCCGCGCCGTGATGTTGCTTGCCCAGCATGCCGTGGCACAACAGGATGCCGACAGCCAGGACACCGCCGAGCAGAGCGCCCGTGCGCAGCTGGCCGCGAGCACGGCGGCCTTGGCCTCGGCGCGGCTGAATCTGGATTTCACCCAGGTGCGCTCACCGATCGACGGCCGCGTCAGCAATATCCGCATCACCGCCGGCAACCTGGTCACCAGCAACGACGTACTGACCAGCGTAGTCACGGTGAACCCGGTCTATGTCTACTTCGACGTCGACGAACAGACCTGGCTCAAGCTCGACCACTTGCGTGCAAGCGCGGCCCAGTCCGGCCACGACGCGCGGATCGAGGCGACGATGGGGCTGGCCGATGAATCAGGTCATCCGCATGAAGGTCGTCTCGACTTCGTCGACAACCAGCTGCACATCGACTCCGGCACGATGCGCCTACGTGCGGTGTTCGACAACCACGATGGGCTCTACACGCCCGGCCTGTATGCACGCGTGCAACTGCAGAGTGGCCAGACCCGCCCGCGTCTGTTGGTGGACGACCGCGCGATCGGTACCGACCTGGGCAACCAGTTCGTCTATGTGGTCGACAACGAGCACAAGGTGCAATACCGCAAGGTCAGCACCGGCCCGCTGTTCAACGGGCTGCGCGTGATTGACAGCGGCCTGGACGCCAGCGACGTGATCATCGTCAACGGCCTGCAGCACGTGCGCCCCGGCGTCGAGGTCAATCCGCAAAAAGTGGCCATGCAATACCGCCTCGACGCCAGCGACAAGGCGCTGGTCGACGCCAACCCGGCGCTGCCCGTTTTGAACCATGACGACACGCACCCTGCCCTGGCAGTCACGGCTACCCCGGCCGCGATCGCCAACAAGCGTTCGCAGGACTGAGTCCCACACCATGAAAAACATTGCCCAGTTTTTCGTCGACCGGCCGATCATGGCCGCCGTGCTGTCGCTGCTGTTTGTGATTTGCGGCAGCATCGCGGTGTTCAAGTTGCCGATCAGCGAATATCCCGAAGTCGTGCCGCCCACCGTGGTGGTGCACGCCAGCTATCCCGGCGCCAATCCCAAGGTCATCGCCGAAACCGTTGCCACGCCGCTGGAAGAGCAGATCAACGGCGTGGAAAACATGCTGTACAGCTCTTCGCAGTCAACCAGTGACGGTGCGATAACGCTGACCGTGACCTTTGCGCTCGGCACCGACCTCAACACCGCCCAGGTCGACGTGCAGAATCGCGTGGCGCAAGCCCTGCCCAAGCTGCCCGAGGAAGTGCAGCGTCTCGGCGTGACCACGCAGAAAAGTTCGCCCGATCTCACCATGGTCGTGCATCTGACTTCGCCGGATCAGCGCTACGACATGCTGTATCTGTCGAACTACGCGCGACTGCATGTGAAGGATGTGCTGGGCCGTCTCGATGGCGTCGGCGACGTGCAGATCTTCGGTGCTGGCGAGTACAGCATGCGCGTGTGGCTGGACCCGCAGAAGCTGGCCGTGCGCGGGCTCACCACGGGCGACGTGATCGACGCGATCCGCGAGCAGAACGTGCAGGTCGCCGCTGGTGCGCTGAATGCACCACCGGGCCCGACCAATTCGGCGTTCCAGCTCAACATCAATACGCGCGGCCGCCTGGTCAACGAGGACGACTTCCGCAACATCATCGTGCGCACCGACGCGAACGGCGGCGTCACTCATCTGCGCGATATCGCCAAGGTTGACCTGGGCGCGGACACTTACGCGCTGCGCAGCCTGCTAGACAACAAGCCGGCGGTGGCATTGCCGATCTTCGCGCGGCCGGGTTCCAACGCGATCCAGATCTCCGACGAAGTGCGCGCGACCATGGCGCAGCTGAAGAAGGACTTCCCGCAGGGCGTCGACTACAGCATCGTCTACGATCCGACCGTGTTCGTTCGCGGCTCGATCGAAGCGGTGGTGCACACCTTGCTGGAAGCGATCCTGCTGGTGGTACTGGTGGTGATCCTGTTCCTGCAGACCTGGCGCGCGTCGATCATTCCACTGGTGGCTGTGCCGGTATCGCTGATCGGCACGTTCGCGGTGATGTACCTGATCGGCTTCTCCCTCAATGCGCTGTCACTGTTCGGCATGGTGTTGGCGATCGGCATCGTGGTCGATGATGCGATCGTGGTGGTGGAGAACGTCGAGCGACATATCGAGCTTGGACAGTCGCCGAAGGAAGCAACCCGCAAGGCGATGCACGAGGTCACCGGCCCGATCGTCGCCACCGCGCTGGTGCTGTGCGCGGTGTTCATCCCGACCGCCTTCATCAGCGGCCTCACCGGCCAGTTCTATCGCCAGTTTGCGCTGACCATCGCGATCTCCACGGTGATTTCCGCGTTCAATTCATTGACGCTCAGCCCGGCGCTCGCGGCGATCCTGCTGAAGGGTCACGATGCACCGAAGGATCGTCTGACCCGTGGAATCGACCGCGCCTTCGGCTGGCTGTTCCGGCCGTTCAACCGTATGTTCCATCGCGGTTCGGAGCGTTATGTCGGCGGCGTGAAGCGTCTGCTGGGCAAGGGATCGATCGCGCTGGTGCTGTACGCCGGTCTGATCGGCCTGACCTGGCTCGGTTTCAACCATGTGCCGACCGGCTTCGTGCCGGGGCAGGACAAGCAATACCTGGTGTCGTTTGCGCAGCTGCCGGACGCCGCCTCGCTCGATCGCTCCGAAGATGTGATCCGCAAGATGAGCGAGATTGCACTGAAGCAGCCCGGCGTCGAGCACGCCGTGGCGTTCCCCGGCCTGTCGATCAATGGCTTCACCAACAGCACCAATGCCGGCATCGTCTTTGTCACGCTGAAGCCGTTTGAAGAGCGGCGCGATGCCTCGCTGTCGGCGGGTGCGATTGCCGCTGCGCTGAATCAGAAATACGCAGCGATCCAGGATGCCTACATCGCGGTGTTCCCGCCGCCACCGGTGATGGGCCTGGGCACGATCGGCGGCTTCCGCCTGCAGATCGAGGATCGCGGCGACCTCGGCTTCGACGAACTCTACAAGCAGAGCCAGGGGCTGATCGCGGCGAGCCAGAAGGTGCCGGCACTGGCCGGATTGTTCTCCAGCTTCCAGGTCAACGTGCCGCAGGTCGATGCCGACGTGGATCGCGAGAAGGCCAAGGCCGAAGGCATCAACCTGGCCGATGTCTACCAGGCCATGCAAGCCTATCTTGGCTCGCTGTACATCAACGACTTCAATCGTTTCGGGCGCACCTATCAGGTCAACGTATCGGCTGACCCGGCGTTCCGCCATTCGCCGCAGGACATCCTGCAGTTGAAGACGCGCAACGCGCAGGGCCAGATGGTGCCGCTGGGTTCGTTCGTCACCGTGCAGCAAGGTGCCGGCCCGGACCGCGTGCAGCACTACAACGGTTATCCGACCGCCGAAATCAACGGCGGCCCTGCGCCCGGCTTCAGCTCCGGCCAGGCCCAGGCGGCGATGGAAAAACTGGCGAAGGACAACCTGCCGAACGGCGTCAGCTACGAGTGGACCGAGCTGACCTACCAGCAGATCCTTGCCGGCAACACTGCGATCCTGGTGTTCCCGTTGTGCGTGCTGCTGGTGTTCCTGGTGTTGTCGTCGCTGTACGAGAGCTGGTCGCTGCCGCTGGCGGTGATCCTGATCGTGCCGATGGTGCTGTTGTCCGCGATTGCCGGCGTGTGGCTGAGCGGTGGCGACAACAACATCTTCACCCAGATCGGATTGATCGTGCTGGTGGGACTGGCGTGCAAGAACGCGATCCTGATCGTCGAGTTTGCCCGCGAACGCCAGCATGAAGGCATGTCTCGCCACGATGCCGTGCTGGAAGCAGCCCGGTTGCGCTTGCGCCCGATCCTGATGACCTCGTTCGCGTTCATCATGGGTGTGGTGCCACTGGTCACTTCGCATGGTGCCGGTGCCGAGATGCGTCACGCGATGGGTGTGGCGGTGTTCTCCGGCATGCTCGGCGTGACCCTGTTCGGGCTGGTTTACACGCCGCTGTTCTACGTGCTGATTCGCGCCGTGGTGGAGCGTCGCGAAGCGCGTGCACGCGAGCAACAAGCTGCGCACGCTCTGCTGGCGCTGGAGAGCCACTGAGATGAAACCGATGCTCAAGATTGCCGCGGTCGGCGTCGCCGTAGTCTCGGACCTGTTTGGCGTGCCTCTGTCCGGGCTGATCTATACACCTTTGCTCTACGTCGTCGTGCACGGCCTGACGGAGCGCTTCGGATCACACGCGCACCGTTCCGCGCTGGAGAACCATTGATATGAAAACGCTCCTCAAGATCGCCGCGCTGAGCGCGGCACTGATCCTCGCCGGCTGCGCCAGCGTCGGACCGAACTATCACCAGGTGCAGCCTGCGACACCGAAGTTGCAGGGAGTCGATGCGGCGCAGGAAAGCAACGCGCAATTCCAGGCCGCATGGTGGAAGCAGTTCAACGATCCGACGCTGGATGCGCTGATCCAGCGTGCCGCGGCGGGCAACCTGGATCTGCGCATGGCGGTGGCGCGACTGCATGAGTCGCGTGCGCTGCTCAGCAGTGCGAAGTCCGACCAGCTGCCAACCGTGGATACCGATCTGAATTACACGCGCGCTCGCGGCCAGGAACCGGGCTTCACCGACCAGCGCACCACCGTCACCACTTATCAGGCCGGTTTCGATGCGTCGTGGGAACTGGATCTGTTCGGCGGCATCCGACGTTCGGTGGAAGCCGCTGGCGCCGACCTGGGCGGGAACGAGGCAGCACTGCACAATGCCCAGATCAGCCTGCTGGCCGAAGTGGCGCGCAACTACTTCGAATTGCGCGGCAGCCAGTTGCAGCTGGATATCAACCAACGCGATATCGACAACCTGCAGCAAACGCTGCACCTGACCGAAGTACGCGAGCAGCTAGGCTCCGGTTCGGAACAAGACGTGGCCAGTGCGAAGGCACGCCTGAGTGCGGTGCAGGCGCAGCTGCCGGTACTGCAGACGCAGGTCAGTGCCAGCGAGTTTCGACTGGCCGTGCTGTTGGGCGAGCGACCGGGTGAACTCGATGTCGACGTTTCCTCGAAGAGCTTCACGCCGATCGCGGTCAGCCTGCCGATCGGCGACGCTGGCGACGTGCTGGCGCGGCGACCGGATGTGCATATTGCCGAGCGCGAATATGCGGCCGCTACCGCGCGCATTGGCGTGGCCAAGGCGGATTTCTTTCCGCACATCACGCTGGGTGGCTTCCTCGGTTTTCTCGCCGGCAACAGCAATGATTTCGGCGGTCCGGCAACGCGCGCCTGGTCGCTGGCACCGAGCATCAGCTGGCCCGGCCTGAACGTCCAGCGCGTTCGCGCCAACCTGCATGCCAGTGAAGCACGCGCCGATGCGGCGCAGGCGAACTATCAGCAGACCGTGTTGCTGGCGATCGAAGACATCGACAACGCGGTTACCGGCTTCAACCAGCAGCGGGTGCGGGTGGATCACCTGATCGAGCAAAGTACGCAGAGCAAGCGCGCCGCGGATCTTGCGCGAGTGCGCTATCAGGAAGGCGCCACCAGCTTCCTCGAGCTGCTCGACGCCGAGCGCACCCAGCTGTCCGCCGAGGACGATCTGGCCCAAGCCGAGGCGTCGATCAACACCCGCGCCGTCGCCCTGTACAAGGCACTTGGTGGTGGCTGGCAGGCTTGCGGCGATGAACATTGCAGTGCCGTCGCCAACGCTGCACCCAGCGCTGCGCCATGAACCGAGCGGCGAAAAAAACTGCGCTGGCCACCGCGCCGGTCTATCGCGTGGCGCTGGTCAGCGGAGCGAATCGCGGCATCGGTTTCGAGGTGGCGCGTCAACTCAGCGAGCGCGGCATGACGGTGTTGCTTGGCGCGCGCGATCCTGAGAAGGGACTGCAAGCCGCCCGCAAGCTCGCCGGCGCACCGGGTGAGGTCATTGCAGTAACGCTGGATGTCACCCGGCAGGACCAGATCGATACCCTGGCCCGCTGGATCGACACCTGCTATGGCCGACTCGATGTGCTGGTGAACAACGCCGGTGGTCATTACGACCGCGAGGGTAGCGCCAGCGCGAGCGACATCGCACCCGCGCGCGACGCGCTGGACACGCATTTGTTCGGCAGCTGGCGCCTGTCCAGCGCGATGCTGCCGCTGATGCGCAAGCATGCTTACGGACGCATCGTGAATGTTTCCAGCGGTTGTGCTGCCACCGGCTCGGCCATCAGCAACTGTGTGGGCTATCGCACGTCCAAGGCCGCGCTCAACGCCTATACCCGCTCGTTGGCAGCCGACCTGGACGGCAGCGGCATCGCGGTCAACGCGGTGTGTCCGGGCTGGGTGGCCACAGAACTCGGCGGCGCGGGTGGCCGGCCGGTGGACCGCGGCGCAGCCGGCATCGTGTGGGCTGCATGTCTGCCTGTACCCGCACCGAGCGGTCGATTCTTCCGCGATGGCGAAGTCATACCGTGGTGAACGTGCCGCGGTAAACCCATACCGCGGTGAATCAGCGTTGCACCATCATCGCGAACCAGTGCCAGCTGCGCACGCGCTCGGCAATCAGCTTGGTGCAGGTCAGCATCGGCACCGCCAGCAACGCACCGGGAATACCCCACAGCCAACCCCAGACCAACAGCCACAGCAGGATCGCGATCGGGCTCAGGCGCATGCTGCGGCCCTGGATCATCGGCGTGATCAAGTTGCCTTCCAACACGGTGATACCGGCAAATGTCAGCACCGGCAGGAACACGGTGAAGTTCATCACGTGCGCATAAAGCATGCACACCACCGACAGCACGATGGTGGTAAAGATCGCACCCACGTAGGGAATGAAGTTCGCGAACATTGCCACCGCGCCCCATAGCAGCGGGTCCGGCACCTTGTAAAACCACAGCATGCCGGCGGTGACTGCGCCCAGGCTCGCATTGATCAGCAACGCGGTCAGCAGGTAGCGCGAGACCTCGGTCTGGAAGCCGCGCACGATCACTACGGCATGTCGCTTGTACGCAAAGCCTGGCGTGATCTCCACCAGCCGACGCAGCATCGTGTCGCCGTAGATCAGAAAGAAGAACACCAGCAACGTCACGCTGAGTACCGCCGCAAGCACCTTGGGCGTCACGGAAACCACGTCCCAGGCACTGATCGACATCGGCGTCGGCTGGGTTGTCGGCGCATGCGTCGATGGGCCGTTGACCAGACTTTGCGTGGCACGGTTTGCCGCTTCCAGCGGCTTGGTCAATTCCTTCAGCTTCGGCACGAAGTTGCGCATCGCTTCTGGTGCGCCATGGAACCAGCCGATCGCCGGTTGTGCCAGCGCACTGACCCCGCTGCCGATGCCGACGATCAATCCGATCATCAGCACACTCGCCGTCAGCCAGCGCGGCAGGTGGATGCGCGCCCCAGCAGCCACGATGGGATTCAATGCCAGCCCTATAAACGCGGCCAGCACCAGCGGGATCAGCAGCGCCTTGATCAGCGTGACGGTGTACATCAGCGCCAGCAGCAGCAGCACGTCCAGCACGATGCGAATGGCGCGCAGATGCCGGCGTACACCACGCACTGTCTGCGAGCCGCGCGTCTTGCGTCGCGGCCGACTCGTTGCAACCTGATCCGCCAGGAACGCCGGCACCACGCCATCGCGCTCGATGTCACCCGGTGGCGCCGACGGCTGTTCGAGTTCGCTCATCACGGCGCGCCGCCGACCCAGTCCGGTGGGTCGCCACTCTGGTCAACGCGCCCCTGGTCCGCGCCGCGCTGATCCGTGTTGCCACTGTGATCGTCCGGATGCTGGCGATCCTCACTGCGATCCGCAGCGACCAGGCCGGCCGTGCCCAGTTCGGCAATCAGGCGCGTGCCGAACGCGACCGCCTCAGCCAGGCCGCCGCCCAGCAGCGGACCCAGTCCCGGCACACGCAGCGGATGCACGTTGAGGGTGCCTAGCGCCAAGCCCGCGCCCGCAGCGACGCCCACCGTCGTCAGCGGGTGCCGACGACTGCGCGCCAGTAACGCGGCGGCCGGGGTACTCAGTTCGCGCCGCGCCACAGTCATGCGTGCCTGCGCCTCGCGTACTTTGGCGGCGCGATCGAAAATCTTCATGTCCGACCCTCTTTCTCCGGCCCGGCGCTGGACTGCTGCTCAGCCTTGCGCACGGTGTCCTGCATCATCGCACTCCACTCGCTGCGCGTAACAGGCATGCTCATCCAGTGCATGCAGCGGCGAAACAGCAGCAACGAGCCGATCAGAAAGAGTATCTGCAACACGCATAACGCCAACAACGCCCACATCCACGAGCCGAACCACTTCGCCAACAGCAACCCGGTAAAGGCGAGCATGCTCAGCCCCAGCCCCACACCAGCCACGGTCGCCGCCAGGCCAGCGAGGAACATCCACGAGATGGCGCTGCGTGCCAGCCCCAGCTCCGCCGCCAGCAGATGCAGTTGCGCGCCGAACAGATGCTTGACCGCACGGCCAAGTTGACCGATTTCGGTCAGCAACCCAGACGACGACGGCGCCGGATCCGGCGCCGCCGCTTCGTGGGATGGCTCAGCCTGATTGTGCATTCCCTGCCCCTGCTATGGCCGCCTCAACGCCGCAGTATGCGCCCAAGCAACCAGCCGGCACCCAGCGCGATGGCGACCGACTGCACCGGCTTCTCGCGCACATAGACGCGCGCCTGCTCAAGCCACTCGTCAGCGCGATCCATGGTTTCATCGTAGACCTCGCGACCGCGCTCGGTGATATCCGCCGCCTTGTCGCTTGCGCGATTGGCCGCCTGGGCCGCCTTGTCGGTGGCGTTGTGCAAGCCTTCCTCGACATGGTCGGCGGCGCGTTCCACGGCATCCTTGGTGCTGGCGACCGCACTTGAAGTGGCCTGCTTGATACGCTCGGCGCTCTCATCGATGCGGCTATTGCCCAGCGTTTCGGGGGTTGTTTCCTGTTTGTTCATTACATGCTCCGGGAAGGACTGACTATCGTGCAAACCATACTAAAACGCGCGCCGTTCATCTGGCGCGGCGGAAGAACGCGATCAGCGCAAAGATCAGGAAAACGATAAACAGAATCTTTGCAATGCCGGCGGCGGCGCCCGCGATGCCGCCAAAACCGAGTACGGCGGCAATGATGGCGATAACCAGAAATACCAGCGCGTAGTGAAGCATGGCGGTGTCCTCTTGAGTGAAAAACCAGGTCCGGCCACGAGGCCAAGTACCGCCATTCACCCATAGCGCGCGCCATGCGGGCGTGAAGGTTATCGTCGCCACCGTGCACGCGGCGGCGACGTTTACCCTCAGCCCGATACGGCTGGATTGAGGCTGTAGGTGCCGACGATTTCCGCCTCGGCCAACACATGGCCGGTCATCGCCGCACGCAATTTCGCCAGCGTGAAACCCTCTGTCAGCGCCAGCGTTTCCACGTCGAGCGCGCTCACCCGGTAATGATAATGATGTAACAGTTCGTCGTTCCAGGGCGGACACGGACCGTCGTAGCCGAGATAGCTGCCGGCCATCTGTTCGTCGCCGGCAAACCAGCCGGTGTAGTCATTCTCACCCTGCACGCTGCCGGGCGGGCCGAACGGCTCGCGCTTGCCGCGCGGTGTGACCTCGTCGCTGCATGCGCCAGCCGCCAGCTCGCCGCATTCCACCGGGATATTCGCCATCAACCAGTGCACAAACTCCACCCGCGGCAGATCCGCCGGCACCGTACGGCCTTCCTGGTTTACATCATCACCGCGACTGGGCACGTCGGGATCGATGCAGGTGAGCACAAACGAACGCGTGCCCGGCGGCGCATCCTTCCAGGCCAGATGCGGGCTCAGGTTGTTCGACAGGGCGACCGGATGGTCCTGCTTGCCGAAAGCAAACTCGGCCGGTATCGGCTGGCCGTCCTTGAGGTTGTCACTACGAAGTTGCATGGATGTCTCCGGTCGGGAATTCAACTTTCATTACTTGGGGCGAGCTGGTGGACAGACAACCACGCACAGGTACTTTAATCCCCGGGTACGCAAGATCGCGCGAGCTCAATCGTAGGTTGGGGTGAGCGCCAGCGAAGCCCAACACCCACTGTGGGCCGTCGGCGGGAGTGTTGGGCTTCGCTAACGCTCACCCCAACCTACATACGCGACCTCAAACTTGACTGCTCCCTCCCCTGCTTGCAGGGGAGGGTTGGGGAGGGGTTGCTCTTCGCCATTGAAGATCAAAAGCTTTACCCCCTCCCAACCTCCCCCTGCGAGCAAGGGGAGGAGCAAAGCCAGCGGTGGCGTCGGCGTCGCTCCACGCAACCCCATCGAACATCACGGCTTTTGATAAGTCACCCGATAAACCGCCCCCGCCAGATCATCGCTGACCAGCAGGCTGCCATCCGGTAGCGGTTGTACGTCGGCCGGGCGACCCCAGGCTTTCTCGTCTTGCTGGAAGCCATCGAGCAGCGGCTGGTAGGACACGACCTTGTCACCGTTCAAGCGCACGGTCATCACCCGGTAACCGGACTTCTTCGTGCGATTCCACGAGCCATGCTCGGCGATGAACAGCGCGCCTTTGTAGCTGGCCGGAAACTGGTTGCCCTCATAGAAGCGCAGGCCCAGCGAGGCTACGTGCGCGCCCAGGTTGAGTACCGGCGGGGTGTAGTCCTTGCAGTTCTTGCCTTTGCCAAATTCGGGATCGAGCGTGTCGCCCTGATGGCAATAGGGAAAGCCGAAGTTCTCGCCGATGTGCGAGAGCTTGTTCAATTTATCGCTGGGCATGTCGTCACCCATCATGTCGCGGCCGTTGTCGGTGAACCACAACTGCTGCGAGCCTGGGCGCCAGGTGAAGCCGACGGTATTGCGAATGCCAATCGCAACATTCTGCATGTCGGAGCCGTCAGCGTTCATGCGGGTGAGTTTGCCGTGGTCAGGGCCCGGATCGCAGATGTTGCACGGCGCGCCGATCGGCACGTACAGCTTGCCATCGGGACCGAACGCGATGAACTTCCAGCCGTGGTGCGTCTCGGTCGGCAACTTGTCGGTAATGACCTGCGGCTTCGGCGGATCGTCCAGGTGGTGCTCGATATCGCGCAGCACCAGGACGCGGCTCACTGCGGAAATGTACAGGTCACCGTTGTGGAATGCCACACCCACCGGCAGCTCCAGCCCACTGGCGATGACCTGCACTTTGTCGGCATGGCCGTCACCTTTCGTATCGGTGAGCGCGTAGACCTTGCCGGCGTCGTTGGAGCCGACGAATACGATGCCGTTCGTGCCCAGCGCGATCTCGCGCGCATTGGGCACCTGGTCCGAATACACCGCGATATGGAAGCCCGGTGGCAGGGTGAGCTTGTCCAGTTGCGGCGCCGCGAACACCGGCGTGGCCAGCAGGCAGAGTAACCACCAAAGTTTCGTGCGCATCGGTCGACCCTCATGTCAGCGGGGGACCTCATGCTAACGCCGATACGATGAAATGTCGGTCGACGAGTTCACTTCGCCGCGACATCGACCATGCCGACGACGTCGCGCCAGGGCGTTGGTCCCTCGTGCATCGCGTATACCGTGTCCACCTGCAGATGCTCGCGCGCAACTGCTCGCACGACTTCGCGCATCAGTTCCGGATCGTAGAGCGTATGGTCGGCGTTGAGCGCCAGCGTGTCGCTGGCATAAAGCAGCTTGTGCTGAGGGAAATACACCATGAACTGGCGCTCGGTCGAGGCGCCGCGCAGCGGGTAGACCACCACGCGGTTCGCCCCGCTGCCGATCTCCTGCTTGCCGGAAACGACACGCCATTGCGGTGATTTCGGCGCGATCTGCAAAGAGTCCGGCTGCAAGCGATGCGGCGCGGCCACCAACCGGTCCAGCAGCGGCTGATTCAAATCCAGGATGTATACCGGTAAGCCTTCGGCGACCGCCTCGCGCACGCCAGCCATGTGTGGCCAGGAATCGGAACTGGACAGCACCCCCTTCACCGGCAGCCCCGCGAAGGTGCTGCGCGCCTTGGCCAGCACACCTTGCACGTAGTGTGGCGAGATCGGCGCTTCCAGCACCAGCACGCCATCATCCTGCTTGATCAGGGTGGCATTCCATGAGCCTCGATACAGTTCGATACCCGGCGCCAGTTCGACCCGGTGCTGATCGCTGAAGTCACGATTCCAGCCCTTCGATTGCGCGACTTTTGCGGCCACCTTCGCATCCATTGCGAACGTCTGGTCATCCAGCCTCGTATTGAAGCTGGCATCGAGTATCTGCATCGACTGCCACAGGATCCCGTTGCGCTGCTCGACACGGTTGGTCGGCAATACCACGCCGTGCAGCAGCTTCCAGTTGTCGTAGTAGATGCGCTGCTCGACGTCGCCCCAGGCAAACCAGAAATCCTGGAACGTGGTGGTGCGCTCGACCGCGTCCGGCAAATGATTGAACGCGTTGAGCAGCACGCGCACGGGCTGGCCGTTCCAGTTGAATTCCAGCACGCTGTGCGGGGTGGAACGCAGCCATTCGCCGTTCGTGTAATGCAGATCGGTCGCGCCCGCCGCGGTCAGCAGCAACCGCTCCGGCCCCAGCGCCAGCGTGGCCCGGGTGTCGTCAAGATCGGACAAAGAGCACGGCGTATCGCCGTCCTTCGTGCGATACACACAGCTCTGCGTAGTGGCAATCAGGGTGACGTCGCTTTCCGCCTGATGTGGATCAGCTTCCGGCCATACGCTGTGGCTTTGGTTGCGCAACCGACCCTTGTCGAAATCCACGGTCAACTGATCGCGCTCGTAGCTGCTGATGAATGGGGCCTGCCGGTACGACTGCTCGGTCAGCGCGGTATGGCCGATCACATCGAGTTGCACATTGCCGATCGCCGCCAGCTTGTCGCGGCCACCCATCGCGGTCAGCGCGAGGTCGAGACAGGCGTGCACGTCGAGCCGTTCGCAACCAGGGTGGGTGGCAATACCTTCGCTGGAACCATCCGGCGGCGGCGATGCGGAGGCGTGCGCCGCAGAGATACCGACGAGGATGAATGCCGCCAGCATGGCGAACGGGGAAGTCCTGCACCAACGCTTGCGGTTGTCCATGACTGGTCACTCGATCAGGCCCAGGGCGGCTAGCCCAGCCTAGGTGGTTTGTTGCGTGGCGCCCCATGAGGAAAGTCATGCCATGCGGAAAGTCATGCCAGGTCACCTCGTCGTTCACCACTCACGATTCGGCGTAGTCTTGAATGCCCATCGTCAGGAGGGTCGAACCATGTTCCGCCACACCTGCAAGTTGCTGGTTCTACTGGCCGGCACACTGCTACTGCCCAGCGCCGCCGGTGCCGCCGCCGCGCCCACAGCCGACAGCACCACCGCGGCGTTGCAGCAGGCCGTCAGCGGCCACTGGCGTTCGGCTGCGAACCAGGCGCGCGATCAATACCGCCACCCGATCGAAACGCTGCAATTCTTCGGCATCCAGCCAGACATGACGGTGATCGAGGTGGCTCCCGGCGGCGGCTGGTACACCGAAATACTCGCGCCGTTCCTCCATGCATGCGCACGGGCACCTGATCGAAGCCGCACCGCCGACGGCGACGAAGTTCACCGCCATGCTCAAGGCCGATCCGGCAGTGTATGGGCATATCGGAAAAATCGTCCCCTTCGCGCCACCAATGCAGGTGAACCTGGGCGCCGACAACTCCGCCGACATGGTGCTCACGTTCCGCAACACGCATGACTGGCTCAACCACAGCCCAGATACGCTCGAAGCGGTCTTCAAAGCCGCGTTCAACGTACTCAAGCCCGGCGGCGTGCTCGGCCTCACCGAACACCGCGCGAAACCCTTCGCCGATGCCGAAGACAGCAGCAAGACCCTGCACCGCATCCCAGAGGACTACCTGATCGCACTCGCCCTCAAGACCGGCTTCCGCCTTGCTGGCGTATCCGAGATCAACGCAAACCCCAACGACCCGGAAGACATCAACGTCCACCGCCTGCCGCCCGACCTGGCCGGCCCCGAAGGCGAGCACGAAAAGATGAAGGTGATCGGTGAATCAGATCGGATGACGCTGAGGTTCGTGAAGCCTTGAGGAAGTCGCGAGGGTAAGTGGAAGGAAGGACTATTTGAAAACAATGCAGCTAATCGCTCCTGTGGTTTCCAATCTCGGCCTCATCGACACTTTCCAACCGTAGAGGTCACACAACCGACGGACGATGGCCAATCCTAAGCCAGCTCCGCTGCCGCCGGCACCCTCGCCGCGCACCCCACGTTGAAATAGGCGTTCAGCGTCTTCTGGCTTGATCCCTGGGTCAGTATCAACCACTTCGATACGATGCACGGTCACCTCAACCCGTACCGTGCCTTCCAAGGTGTATTTGACGGCGTTGCCGATCAAGTTGGTCAACGCCACCGAGAGCACAGAGGCCGGTGCGTTGACGGTCAGTTGCGCGCTGACGTGTAGTTCAATCAGCAAGGGCTTATCGCGCATCTGCGGGCGCTGGCTCTCGATCACGTCGGCGGCCACCTTGGCTACCTCAGTCGTCTCGCCACGGGTCGGCCCACGATTTTCGGCGCGAGACAATAGAAGCAGAGCTTCAATGAGCTCATTGGATTGGCGTGAGGCGCGCTCGATACGATTCAGCCGCTCGCGCAACTTGTCGGTGAGATTGGGTGACCCCTGCAACAGTTCAGTGGTGCTGGAAATTACCGCCAGGGGAGTCCGCAACTCATGGCTGACGTCGGAATTGAACTCACGGTCACGCTCGACCAAAGCAGTTAATCGCTGGGCGTAGCCATCTAAAGCAGCCGCTAGCTCGCCAATTTCGTCGTCTGCGAAATCGGGAGCTAGGAGTACAGCGCTGCCATCTTTACGAAAATCACGCAATCGCTGGGCGAGCTGAATTACAGGCTTGAGCACTTTGCCTGACAACCAGACTCCTATGATCAACGACAAAAGGCTAAATAGAAGTACGGCGGCCAACAAGGCCGAGACCAGTTGGTGCTTACCCAGGTCGTCGCGGGAGACGTCATAACGCAGAAAATCTACTCGATCGCCAGCATGGCGAACGGCCATTTTGTAGTGCCTTGTCTTACCGTCGTCACCCGTCTCATAAATGTCGTGCACTCCGCTGGGCATGTTCTGCCAAGCCAGTGGCGCCCTGTAGAGATTACGTTCCTGCCATCCCCATCCCTCCAGCATCTTGAAAGACGGCGCGACATCTGGACGTTCCAGCAACTCTTTATTGACGTGATCGACCTCATCTTGCAGCGTGGCGTTGACCAGCTGGCCCTCGACGCGGGAACGCACAGACAACGCCGCGACGGCAAAAAGTGCACTGAGGCAGCCACCGAAAAGAGCAAAGCTCAGGATCAACCGAAATCGTAGCTTACGCCGAGACTGCATCTTGCCCTACCACGCCGCGATTTATGCCGTACCGCGCGTTCTTGCCAAACGAGGTGATATTCGGCGCTATCAGGTTCGAACTGCGGGCCACGATCACACGTGTGTTCTTTTCACTGGTCAAGATGCTGCCGTTTGCTTGGCGGCCACGACTTCTTCTCTGGAAAGCGTCATCCCTCGCATTGAATTAACTACCGCTAACAGTTGAGTAGCATTCTTCTTCCACGAAAAGCATTCATGTCAAGCGATTCGAGTTCGACATCTATTCCTATCGGCTTTCGCCTACGTTGTAGTCAGAAACAGCTTATACAACCGCGCAACCAACCTCAGCGAGTCCGTTGTAATCGCGGCAGCGGGAACACGCCAGCTACGACGAAGAGCAGCATCACGACAACGTCCAACCGTCCATTCACCTCGTGCTCAACGATCCATGCAAAACGACAGAGCCCGCGACCGTGCCGATCAGGTGCAACAGAACGTGCATGAACTTAGAGACATCGACATGCAAAGAATCATGTCATCCCCTCCTGATTTGGATCCCGGCGTCGGTAGCGGTGCTTGTCCGAGCCCGTGATTCTGGTGAACCGACCTGATGCAAGCACGCACTCATTGCGATACGTGGCGGGTTGACGGCGAATCGATCGCCCACGAAGCTGCCTACTCTTGCTGCCGGATACTTCAATGCTCGAACTTCCCCCATTTCATCTCGCCTTCCCGGTGACCTCGCTGGCCAATGCCCGCGCGTTCTACGGCGATCTGCTCGGTTGCCCCGAGGGTCGTTCCAGTGCGGACTGGGTGGACTTTGATTTTTACGGTCATCAGATCGTGGCGCACCTCGCACCGGAGGAAGCGCGCGCGGTGGTGGCGCATGATGTGGATGGGGATGATGTGCCGGTGCGCCACTTCGGCGTGGTGCTTTCGATGGCGGCATGGCAGGCGCTGGCCGCGCGGCTGCAGGCCGCCGGCACGCGCTTTGTAGTCGCGCCGCATATCCGCTTCAAGGGTCTGCCGGGAGAGCAGGCGACGATGTTCCTGCTCGATCCGTGCGGTAATGCGCTGGAGTTCAAGGCGTTTGCCGATCGCGCGCAGTTGTTTGCCAAGTAGTTCAGTGGAAACGATGTCGATGGAAGCGGATGATTTGCCGAAGCTGGTGACTGTGCGCATGCCTTACGGCAAATACCAGGGCCGCCTGATCGCCGACCTGCCCGGTGCCTACCTTGCCTGGTTCGCACGCAAGGGTTTTCCGAAGGGTGAGCTGGGCCACTTGCTGGCGCTGATGCTAGAGTTGGACCACAACGGCTTGTCGTCGCTGCTTGAACCGCTGCGCAAGCGCTAGCAGCCAACACGCCCACGCAACACCTGCCGGCGTATACCGGGTTTACGCAGTATGCTGCGTCGACTCACCCGGCTGTTTCTGCTGAAGGGGTGGTCGCTCCTGTGCTTGGTCGAGTCCTGCGTGCGCGCGTTGGGCAACTTCGCGTTTCCGCGCACATCCCAGGCCACTGATGTACACCCGCTCCGATGAGTTTGACACCGCGACAGCCTCGCTCGCCGCGGATGGCTGGTGCGTCCTGAAGGGCCTGATGTCGGCGGCGCAGACGCTTGCGTTGACGAATGAATGTCTGGCGATGCACGACGCGCGGCAGCTGACGCCGGCGCGAGTCGGTGCCGATCGTGACCGCACGCTGCTGCGCGGCGACAGCACGCATTGGTTTGAATCCGATGCGCTGAGTGCGCCGCAGCAGGCGTTTGCCGATCGCATCGACGTGCTGCGGATCGAGCTTAGTCGCTCGCTGATGCTCGGCCTGGTGGATAGCGAATCGCATTACGCGGTGTATCAGCCCGGTGCCGGTTACGCGCGTCATCTCGACCAATTGCGCGACAACGATGCGCGGGTGGTCTCCGCCGTGTTCTATCTCAACGATGCATGGCAGGAAGCTGAAGGCGGCGCGCTGCGGCTGCATCTTGCCGATCAGTCACATCGCGACATCTATCCGCACGCGGGCACGCTGCTGCTGTTTCTCTCGGCGCAGTTCGAGCACGAAGTGTTGCCGGCCACGCGCGACCGCATGAGCATCGCGTGCTGGATGCGGCAACGAGCCATCGGCGCGAGCTGCTGAAGCACGCAACCGATGGCGAGTCCGGTTTCGCGCCCGGATGCTGCTGCCAGCTCCGGGCCCGTCGATAACCCCACGCATTACTTCGCTGCTGGCACTGGCCCGAGCAGTTCGATTTCCGCCAAGGCTCTCGCATCGCTTCCAGCAGCCTGCGCAAAGCTCAACCGGTAATACGCGTAGCTGGCGGGCGAGCGCACGCCAAATGCCCGCGTCTGCCGTGGCCACGGGAAAGTCTCGCTCTCTCGCGTGTCCAGCGTGCGCCAGTGTTGACCGTCGGTGGATGCCTGCAATTGCCAGCTAGATGGTGCTGCTGCGCTGGCGCCGGAGGTGAGCGTGAGCATCTCCACGCGCCGTGGCTGCGGGAAGTGCCAGCTCACGATGGACGGCCCCGCAGGCAGTGTGGCTTCGGTGCTGCTGTCGTCGTCGAAAAGAGCGGCCAGCTGCGGGATCAGCGGTGTGCTGGTGGTTTCGTCTTGAGCGGCGTCGGTGATGTCGCGCAACGGCTGCGGCTTGCCCTGCCTGGTCAGCGACGGCGGCAGCGCGCTTTCGTCACTGGCCCAGCGCGAAGGTTTCGGGCCCATCACGAAAACCAGGGTGGCACCCTGTGCCAGCAGCGCATGCGGCAGGGTCAGCTTGTTCCATGGCTGACCGTTGACGCGCAAGCTCTGCACGTAGCGGTTGGTATCGCTGACGGCAGGCGCATCGATCACGATGTGCTTGCCGTTCTCCAGCCGGATGTCCATGTGCGGGAAGTATGGCGCGCCGATCACATATTCGGGCGTGCCCATGCGCAAGGGATAAAAACCCGCGGCGCTGAACACATACCAGGCAGACATCTCGCCGTTGTCCTCGTCGCCGAGATAGCCCTGGCCGATCTCGCTGCCGACGTACAGGCGTGACAGCACGTCGCGTACTTTGTCCTGCGTCTTCCACGGCTGGCCGGCGTAGTCGTACATGTAGATGATGTGGTGCGAGGGCTGGTTGCTGTGGCCGTATTGGCCCATGCGCACGTCACGCGCCTCCAGCATCTCGTGGATCGGTTCACCGTAACTGCCGACATGGAAGTTGCCCGGCGTGGCGAAGAATGCATCGAGCTTTGCCGCGAGGCCGTCGCGACCACCATACAGCGCAGCGAGGCCTGCACCGTCCTGCGGTGCGTGGAAGGCCATGTTCCACGCATCGGTCTCGGTATAGTCACCACCCCAGCGCAGCGGGTCGAACGTGGCCTTGTCGTAGCGCCAGTGGCCAGCGGCATCGCGGCCGACGAAGAAACTGACTTGTGGATTGAACAGGTTGACGTAGTCGAGCCCGCGATTGCGGTAGTAGCTTGCGTCGTCGGCGTAGTTCGCAGCATACGGATCATCCGCTGCCGGTTGCACCGCCAGCGCGGCGGCCAGGTTGCCAATCGCGAAGTCGTTGATATAGCCGTCCATCGACCACGACAGCCCTTCGTCGATGCCGGTGTCGGTATAGCCGTTGAAGACCGAACGCTGCAGTCCCTTGCGGCCGGTGCCCTGCAGCGGACTGACCACGGACGCGTCCTTCAACGCGGACTGATAGAACGCGCGCACATCGAAGTTGTTTACGCCTTTCAGCCAGGCATCGGCGAACGCCACGTCGGCGCTGGTGCCGACCATCAGGTCGGCGTAGCCCGGTGATGACCAGCGCGCGATCCAGCCGCCATCGCGGTATTGCTGCACGAAGCCGTCGATCATCTCGCCGGCCTGGTTCGGCATGAGCAGCGTGTAGGCCGGCCACGCGGTGCGGTAGGTATCCCAGAAACCGTTGTTGACGAACACCTTGCCATCGACGATGCGTGCACCGGACTGGGTCGGCGTGTCGGTGCCGGTGGGTGCGGAGAATGCGCTGGCGTAGCGGTATACCGGCTGTGTTGCCGTGCCGGTGTTTTCGTAAGCCTCGTTCGGATAGAGAAACATCCGGTACAGATTGGAATACAGCGTGGTCAGCTCATCGCGACTGGCGCCCTGCACGCTGACCTTACCAAGCAGCGCGTTCCACTGCTGCTGCGCGCGTTCGTGCACATCGTCGAAGCTGTCGCCTGACGCCATTTCCAGCGCGAGGTTGTGCTGCGCCTGGGCCACGCTGATCAGTGAGGTGGCGATGCGCAGGTTTACTGTCTTCTGTGTGCGGGTGTCGAAGCCGAGCCACGCCGCGACGTGGTCACGCCCTGCGCCCGTCAGGTGGCCGCTGTGCTGCACCGGTTGATCGACTGTGCCGTAGAAGAACAGTCGCGAAGCACCTGCGGACAATCGACTCTTCACGTCCGAATAGCCGCTGAAGCTGCGCGACGCCGGGTCGAGCGTGATGCCGCCGTGGTCGTTGATATTGTCGAATACGAGCTGCGACTGTGGCCCGGTGAAGGTGAAGCGGAACATCGCCGCGTGGTCGGTCGGCGTCATCTCGGTGACGATGCCGTTGTCGAATGCGACGCGGTAGCCGTCGGCGCGGGCGGTCTCGTGGTCATGGCTGAAACTGAGCGCGCGCGCCGCGCGATCGAGTAACGGTACGCCATCGGGTTGCGCTTCCGGCATCAGCTGCAGGGTTTGGCGGTCGCCCATCCACGGGCTCGGCTCGTGCGACAGCGCGAATGCCTGCAGCCGCGGCCGGTTGTCCGGACCATTGTGCGCCTGGTATTGGTAGAGCCAGTTGCCACTGGCGTCGGTCACCGGCGTCCAGAAATTGAAACCGTGCGGCAATGCCATCGCGGGAAACGTATTACCGCGCGAGAACGCACCGTTCGCATTGCTGCCGCGACGCGTGTCGACAAAGTCTGCTGGTTGCCGACGGGTATCCGGAGGCGCGGCGCCAATGCGGATGTCGTCGATGTAGCCCTCGAACGCAGCAGCCGGCCCGTCGTGGTCGAGCACGATCTGGCGGATGTGCCGCCCGGCAGCCACGCGGCCAAGGTCGATCGAAACGACGTTCCACTGATCCGGATAAAGCGTGCGGCCATCGCCTTGCGCGCGCGCCGCGGCCTTGATGCGGTGCTGATCCAGCGCACCGCGGGTGGACAGCCAACTACCGTCGTCGAGCAGCAGATCCACCGCCACGTAGTTCGATGGGTTGCGCAGGTCGTCGGAAACGCGCTGGGGAAAGATCACGTACGAAAGCTGGGTGTCGGCCTGCACGGGCAGATCGACATCGAACAGGCGCAGCTGCTGGCTGCCGCCAGTTTGGCCGCGGTAGTGCAGCGAATGCAGGCCGCTGAAACCGACGTCGGGTTTGGCGTCGAGTGCCGCCGCCTGGCCCGGACCACCATCGATCTGCGCCGTAAACGTGGCACCGGCGGGCACCGCCGTCGGCGCGGGTTCACCGGCTTCGAACGAGGTCTGGAAGACGCCCGGATTCGGCGGGGCCAACGGTTGGCCATGCACGCCGCCGAGCGCTCCCACCATTCCCGCTGCGCACAGCCACAAAGTGTGGCGCCATGGCGATGCCTTCATATCGAATCCTCAGAAGCTGTGCGGGAACAGCGGTCATACCCGTGGGGCCGTGGGTGCCGGGATAGCTGGCACGGGTTGGCTGATGGCCACGGGTGACCGGAAAGTCTTAATTTGACCCGCGCCTGTGTGCCATGGAATAAGGCGCGGAATAACCGATTTGAATCGATCTAAATTTGCTCTGTCAAGCCGTACTGCAGCAACTGCCGAACTTTCAATCGATATTGAGCACACCCTGCATGACCGATACACAGGCGCCGCCGACCTGCGCCGTGATCACGCCGTCAGCTTTTTGGGCGGCCAACTGCAGCTGGCTGGGTCGGCCCATTTCCAGGCCCTGGGTGACCTCGAAGTGGAACCGGCCCTGGGTCGCCGGGTCCAAGCTCGCCAGCAGGCCGGCCAACGCCGCGTTGGCGCTGCCGGTTGCCGCATCTTCGGCAGCTCCCAACTGTGGACAGAAGCAGCGTGCGCGCAGGCGTGCGTTGGTGGCTGGCGCTTCCCTTGCGTAGACGAGAAATCCGCGCGCCGTGTGTTTTTCCAGCAGCTCGCAACTGGCCTCGACGTCCAGACGAATGCGGGCCAGCGCTGGTGTGCCGGTGAGTTCCACCATCACGAAGGGCAGGCCTACCGAAGCTTCGCGGGGAGCATGTCGCTCGAGCAGCACATCGGCCGGGTTCAATCGCAGGCAGGCAGCAATCGCCGCAACATCAAGGCTCTGACCCAGCCACAACGATTCGGGCGCAGTGAGAGTGGCGCCCGTTACCACGCCGCCTTCCGACTGGATGGACACTGGCACCAAACCTGCCAGCTCTTCGAAGAGCACGGTGTCACCCAAGCGCCGGCCGAACAGCTCACCCATCCGCGCCAGCACATAGGCCGTGCCGACATTGGGGTGGCCGGCAAACGGCACCTCGCAGGCCGTCGTAAAGATGCGTACGCGTGCGGTGTGGGCCGGGTCATCCGGCGGCAGCACGAAGGTGGTCTCCGAGAAGTTGAACTCGCGCGTGATCGCCAACATCTGGGCCGTGGTCAGCCCTTCGCTGTCCAGTACGACCGCCAGTTGATTGCCACCGAACGGATCTCTGGTGAAGACGTCGACAACGGCATAGCGACGGGACGGCATGAGCGTTCTCCTGAGTGCTGGCAGCAGAAATGTTTGGTTCGGATCGCCGGCACTAATTGCCGATCGACAGACCTATCGCTCGGTCGACTGGTCGGCAATCTCGTTGAAACGCGCGGCGATGTAGTCGTCGGTGAAACTGGTCATGCCGTAGCCACGAATGAAGCCGCAATGGCCACCGAAGTCGGCAATGTCGAGCTCCACGTTGGACGGCACCTGCAGCCGCTCGAACGCATTGACCGGAATCACCGGGTCATCGCGCGAGGTAAGGATGGTCGCGGGGATCTGCATCGCCATCAGTGCGTCGTCGGCTACCGAATAACCGTCCAGGTATTGCTGCAGCGTCTTGAAGTCGGTATGCCGCAACACCATCGCCTCGGTGAGGCCGCGCAGGTTCTGCTTCAGCTCGGCCAGCTCGAAATACTCACGCTGCGGAAAGGCCGCCTGCTTGGCCTGCAGCGAGCGTCGCCACTTGTGCATGAAGTAGGCCTGGTAGAACCATGGCGCGGACTCTTCCAGCGAGAACAGGCCTTCACCCGGATCGATGATCGGACACACCGCCAGCACGTAGCTCAACGGGATGCCGACACGCGAGGTCTGCAGCGCGGCACGCAGCGCGAAGTTGCCGCCCAGCGAAAACCCGGCCACCGCCATCGGACGTGCCGGCCAGCGCTGCGCGATGTCGCCCAGCGCGTGGATGACTTCGTCGATACGGCACGAGTGAAACAGCGCCTCGTTGAGCGAATGGCTATCGCCGTGATCACGGAAGTTGAGCCGGAAGATGTCCCAGCCCTCGGCCAGCAGACGACTTCCGGTTTGCAGCACGTAGGTGGAATCGACGCTGCCTTCCCAACCATGGAACAGCACGGCAAGACCGCGCGATTTCTGCTGGGTGGTCTGGGCGGTATACGCGCCGGTGAGGCGCACGCCGCTGCCGCCATCGACCACTACCGCCTGGGCGCCCTGCAACACCCTTTGTGCGGCGCTCGGCAACAGCATACGGCGCACGCCGCTGGAGGAAAGCATGGTCTGGATATGTCCGCTGCGCAGCGGCCACGGTGGATGGAAATCGGCACCACGCGGATGACTCATGCGGCAGCGTCACTCGCTACTACGTCGTCCAGCGCAGCGGCGATCCGCTCACGCGAGAGCTCGGCCATACGCCGACGCGCATCCGGCGTGGCCGGTACCGGCGTGAGAAAGTGCACTTCGGCATCCATGGGTGCCCCACCTAGTAAACGTATGATGTTGTGCGCAAAGCTTTCGTCTTCGCGGAAACCGGCGTCGATGACCCGTCGGCCGCCACGGGCAAAGCGCAAGGCCACCGGCTGCACCGGTACCTCGGCATCCAGCGCCGCCTGAAAGATGCGCGCATGGAACACCTTGAGCACGCCGTTGTAGCCGCTGCCGCCTTCTGGAAACACTGCCACCGAACGTTTCGCGCGCAGCCGCTCGACCATGACCTGCATCACCGTGGACAGTGAATGGTTGCTGCCGCGCCGATGGAAGATCGTGCCGCCATTGGCGGCCAGCCAGCCCACCAGCGGCCAGCTGGCGATCTCCGCCTTGGCCACGAAGCAGGCCGCGCGCTGGCTGTGCAGCAATTCGATATCGGTCCACGAGGTGTGATTGGCGACAAACAGCACCGGATCGGGGAGTGGCTGGCCAACCCGCACCGAACGCAGACCGAAGATGCGCAGCAACTTGGTCGACCACCAGCGGATCATCCGGTGCGCGAACGGCTCACGGCCATTTTTCATCACGGCGTGCTGGTTCCAGCTGAGTATCAGCGAACACAGCAGGATGCCCAGCACAATGTGCACCAACAACAAGGGGACGCGCCACAGATAGCGCAGCGGGCGTAACGGGTCGTGCTCGGCGGCGATTGCGGTGTCGTTGCTCATCAGTCGGTTAGTTTAGCGTTACTTGGCAGGGACGCCACGCGCTGGCGCAATCGAGTGGAAACATGGCTCGCTCATTTCTCCAGTTGGGTGAGCGGCAGCGACGGTGAGCGTTTCACCGTACGCAGCACGAAGCTCGAATTGACGTCGGCGACGCCCGCGGCGTTCAACAGATGGTCAAGCAGGAAGCGCGAAAAATCCTGGAGGTCCGCGACATGGACGTGCAGCAGATAATCCATGTCACCCGTCAGCGCATGGCAGGCCACGACCTCGTCCCAACCGTTGACGTGTTCAACGAAACGCTCGATCGCCTCTGCTTCGTGTTTGCTCAGCTGCACGCGCACGAACGCCTGCAGGCCCAGGCCGACGGCCTGGGGATCGATCTGCGCGGCATAGCCGGTAATCACCCGGTCCGCCTCCAGCCGTTGCAGTCGGCGCAGGCACGCCGACGGCGACAGGCTGACCCGCTCGGCCAGCTCGGCATTGGTGATGCGACCTTCGCTCTGCAATACGGCGAGCATGCGCAGGTCGATGCGGTCGAGCGTACTCACACGCAAGATACCTCTTTCTGAAACCACATATGCGCAATAATAGTGCAACCAGGCCCAAACGTCCCGCAATAAAACAATCTTCGTGTGGCGGATCGGCCGTATGCTGTTGTTTCTTCGCCCAAAGCCGTACGGAGTAGCCATGGACACGCCCCGCAAAGTCGAACACCAGCAGACCGATCGCGGCTATGTGCCGGTTTACGCCACCGGCGTGGTTGAGCAGCCGTGGTCGAGTTACTCGCGTACCGACCACGAGGTGTGGGACACGCTGTTCAAGCGTCAGCGCGAAATGCTGCCGGGGCGAGCGTGCAAGGAATTCCTGGCGGGCGTCGAACGTTTCGGCCTGGGTGACGGCGGCATTCCGAAATTCGCCGAGCTCAACAAGGTGCTCGGCGCGAGCACCGGCTGGGAAGTGGTCGCGGTCGAAGGCTTGCTGCCGGACGATGTGTTTTTCGACCACCTGGCCCATCGCCGCTTCCCGGTCAGCTGGTGGATCCGCAAGCCCGATCAGCTCGATTACCTGAGCGAGCCCGATCTGTTCCATGACCTGTTCGGCCACGTACCGTTGCTGCTCAACCCGATCTTCGCCGACTACATGCAGGCCTATGGCCGCGGTGGCATGAAGGCGTTCGCCATCGGTCCCGAAGCGCTGATGAATCTCACGCGGCTGTACTGGTACACAGTGGAGTTCGGCCTGATCCGTACCGACGAAGGCATGCGCATCTACGGTGCCGGCATCGTCAGCTCCAAGGGCGAGTCGATCTACTCGCTGGATTCCGCCGCCCCGAACCGCATTGGCTTCGGCCTCGAACGCGTAATGAGCACGCGCTACCGCATCGATACCTATCAGCAGACCTACTTCGTGATCGACAGCTTCGAGCAATTGTTTGAAGCGACCCATCCCGACTTCACGCCGATCTACACGAAGTTGCACGAACTGCCTGCGCACGCTGCCGGCGATGTGCTCGACGCCGATCGCGTGTTCACTCGCGGCACTCGTGAGGGCTGGGCCACCGACGCGGACACCTGAGCGCTTTACCTGCCGTTGATGCTTGAGGGCCGGTCCTAGCGCCGGCCCTTTTTGTCGCGCGCGATACACTGGATTTCGCTGTCTTTGATCATTGACGCTGGTAAGGAACAGCGAGTGCCAAGCGGCAGCGTTATGTCAACGGAGGACTCTGCATTCAGGTCAGATTTTCCGCCACCCAGAAGATCGGCGTTTACAGCGGCGCGCCAATTATTGCTGACTCGCTTTATATGCACGGGCAGCTTGATCAAAGTTCGCAGCACAGCGGATAGCCGCGAAATTCCATCATCGAAAAGTGCACGGACGTTTCCATCTGTTCTTGTTTCAATACATCAAATGCAAAAAAACATTGCGATCATTTTCAATTCCATTGAATGGCAAAGCATGCGCAAGGCATTTACAACCATGATCGTTGATCGATCAACCTTCCTTGCCAGGATATCTCTGGAAATACATTGTTAGTTGCAATCGTCGGGCCACAAACAGCGACGCCAATCAGCGCTTCCTGCGACCGACGATTGCATCGAGCTTACAGCGCAGTCTCAACGGTCCATTCCCCACGCCAGCGACCCAACTCGCCATTACGCGCAGGGATCTCCGGCAAAGACTGATTTGTTTCTAGGAACATCTGCAACATTATTCGCAGGATCTTTCGGCCATTCATATTCGGGCGCGATCATCAACTCTCCATAGCGTCAATCTCGCGTGAATAATTCAGTTCAATTCGCTTTATCTCAAACGCTAAATTTAGCGCCTCGCGTTTAGATCGATCTCAGTTAATTCATGTGATGCACGTCAAGAAAAAGATGTATCTTCGCGATCACTCTTCATTGTCATCGAACTTTCATTGACCTCGAAGAGTGATTCAAAAGTAGAGCGGCAACGCATATTCAATAGCCGCAACAGCGACCATCGCTGTGACACATGGGGGACCGTAAATGAGCAAGAGAGAGAGCGAAGTCGCTTGACGACTTTGCGTTGGTAGTGCGTGCCTCCTTGGCATCGATAGACGCAACAGCGACCAAGGAGGGTGCAGTGCCAATACCCGGTGAATTCATTGTCTATCCTATGGAGTAGCTACCAATGATCAGATCAGATTCGACTGGAACAGATCTCGCAAACCGCACATCGCACCTTGCCCGCAAAGCGGGTTTGCTTTCGCTCGCCATTGCGATGGCGTTCGGCGCAACCGCGGCGGCGCAGGCAGCGGAAGTCATGACCCATCACGTGCGCGATGCGGTGAGCCAAGGTGTGGCGAAGGAAGCTGGACGCCTTCCCGCCAACCAGCTGATGAGCCTCGACATCGTTTTGCCCGTGCGTGATCAGGCCGGCCTGGACGCGTTCGTTGCAGCTGTCAGCAACCCCTCCAGTCCCTCTTACCATCGCTACCTGACCCCGGCGCAATTCACTGCCGAGTTCGGTCCACCGCAGGCGGACTACGACACTGTCGTCAAATATCTCAGCGCGCACGGTCTGTCGATCACCGGCGGTAGTCGCGATGGCATGGATGTGCAGGTGTCAGGCCCTGTCTCTGCCGTCGAAGCCGCCTTCAACGTCACCATGCGCACGTATCAACACCCTTCTGAAAATCGCATCTTCTACAGTCCCGACCGCGAACCCACGACTTCGCTGGTGATTCCGCTCTGGCACGTCTCCGGTCTGGATAACTACTCGATCCCGCACGCTCTCTACGTCAAGAAGAGTGACTACGCGGCGGCGAATGGCGTAGATGCCAAAGACCTCGTCTCCCATGCGACGACGGGCTCCGGGCCCTCGGCTTCGTTCCTGGGCAGTGATATGCGCGCGGCCTACTACGGCGGCACGGCGCTGACCGGTGCGGGTCAGAACCTTGGGCTGTTTGAATATTACGGCACCGACCTGGCTGACCTGACGACGTATTTCAAGAACGTGGGTCAAACCAACAAAGTCCCCGTTACTCTGCTTTCGACCGATGGCACCAGCACCGCCTGCGTGGATTCAAAGGCCGGCGGTGACTGTGACGACACCGAGCAGACGCTGGACATGACGCAGGCCATCGGCATGGCTCCGGGCCTCGCCAGTCTGGTGATGTATGTCGGTTCCACCGATACCGCCATCATCAGCGCGATGACCACCCACAGCCCACTGCCCACCACGATCGGTTGTTCGTGGGGCTGGACGCCGGCTGACCCGACGACGCTTGATCCGTACTTCGAGAAGATGGCCGCTCAGGGCCAGAGCTTCTTCGCGGCATCCGGCGACAGTTCGACCTGGTCTTCGAGAAACGAAGCGTGGCCGGCTGACGATGCGCATGTCATCTCCGTCGGCGGCACCGACCTGACGACCAGCAAGGCAGCAGGACCGTGGGCCTCGGAGACCGCCTGGGTCGACAGCGGCGGCGGCATCTCTCCGGACAAGATCGCCATTCCCACGTGGCAGCAGATCACCGGTGTGATCAATACCAGCAACAAGGGCTCGAAGACCTATCGTAATGGCCCGGACGTCGCGGCCAATGCGAACTTCAGCTTCTACGTTTGCGCCGACCAGACCACCTGCACGGCCAATGATTACGGCGGCACCAGCTTTGCCACACCGATGTGGGCTGCCTTTATCGCGCTGGCCAACCAGCAGGCAGCGGCGAACGGTGGGGCGCCAGTTGGGTTCTTCGACCCGACGGTCTATGCCAACAACGAGTCGGGCGGTGCGTTGACTGCCACCTACACCACTGACTTCCACGACATCACCAGCGGCAAGTCCGGCAGCTATTCGGCCGTGACCGGCTATGACCTGGTGACTGGCTGGGGCAGCCCGAAGCCAGCGCTGATCACGACCCTGGTTCCGTAATCGTCTTAGTGGCGGCTCACTAGAACAGACGTGTAGTAGTTTGAAGAGGCCCGGGATTCGAAACCGGGCCTCTTTTTTTGCTCTCAAAAAGCCTTGGCGCAAGAATTTGCCGTCGATCACATGCTTTGGACCGTCCCGCCAGCGATCGAACCCAGCGCGATCCCAATCATCTATTTTCATTTCATATCTCTAAAATATCGATAGATATCTGTACGAAATGATAGATCGCTCCTAGACTGCGCCGATCACTGCAGTCCGGGCATCGGGCAGGCAGCAGCAGCCGCTCAATCCCCCCGTAGATCAGGAGCAGCCACATGGGCGCGCAGCCCAACACGATGGACGCCCGCGTGCCTGGACGCACAGAAGCCGGTGACCTGGAAGGGCAACCGCGCCGGTGGTTTGCGCTTGCGGTTCTACTGACGGGTGCGTTCCTGCCACCCCTCGATTTCAATGTGGTCAACCTGGCGTTGCCAGCGATCCGCCTGGATCTCGGTGCCACGTCGAGCGCGGTGCAGTTCATCATGTCGGCCTACGCTGCCACGTATGCGGTGTTTCTGATCACCGGCGGACGACTTGGTGACCGGTTCGGCCGCAAACGCATGTTCATGCTTGGCGTGGCTGGTTTCACCATCGCCTCCGTGTTATGCGGCACAGCATGGTCGCCGGACGCACTGATCTCTGGCCGTATCCTGCAAGGCTTGATGGCGACCGCCATGGCGCCGCAGGTTTTGGCCTCGATCCGGGTGTTGTTTCCGCCGGCGGAGCAGGGCCGCGCGCTTGCGCTGTATGGCGCCACGTTTGGGCTCGCCAATATCTGTGGTCAGTTGCTGGGTGGCGTGCTGGTTTCAGCGCATCCGTTTGGGCTCCCGTGGCAGGCGATATTCCTGATCAATGTACCCATCGGCCTTGCTGCCCTGATCGGCAGCGTGTTTTTCCTGAGCGACTCGCGGGCCGAACACGCGCAGGGGCTCGACCTCGGCGGCGTGGTGCTGCTTTCGGCAACGCTGGGCCTGCTGGTCTACCCGCTGGTCGAAGGTCGCGAGACGGGATGGCCGCTGTGGATCCTCGCCATGCTGGTGATGTCGCCAGTCGCACTGTTCGCTTTCATCCGGTTTGAAAAGCGGCTTGCCGATCGTGGTGGCTCTGCGCTGGTGGAACTCTCGCTATTCCGCAACCACAGTTTCGTCGTGGGCATCGCGATGGCCGTGGCTTTCTACATGCAGTCTTCGTTTTTTTTGACCCTTTCGGTATACCTGCAAAGCGGACTCCACATGGCACCGTTCGACGCCGGTGTGGCGACGCTGCCCTATGTCGGTGGTGGCTTCATCGCCTCGCTGGCTTCGTCGCATCTCATGCATCGTCTTGGCGTGCGCGCATTGACACTTGGCTTCGCACTACAGGTGCTTGGCTTCGCCATCCTCATGCTGGCGGTCAGCCACCTGCTTCCCGGCGGTCTCAAGATCGGCCTGACATGTGCGGGGCTGGGCTTCGGCACGGTGATGCCTTCAGTCATCAAGGCTGTCATCGGCGGCATCGACTCACGCCATGCCGGACTGGCATCGGGAGTCGCGATCTCTGCGTTGCAGGTGGGTGCCTCGCTCGGCGTTGCCATCATCGGTGGCGTTTTCTACAGCGCACTCGGCGCGAAACAGGGCCTGGATGCCTACGCACACGCGTTTACGTTGGCGCTGGGATGCAACGTGGCATTGCTTGCGCTGGGCGGCGCGTTGTCGCTGTGGTTACCCGGCGAAAAGGCCGCCACGAAACCACTCCTGCTCCTCGCCAGAAGCGTCGAAACATGAGGCAAAGAAATGCTTCGTCTGGCAACAAAACTTCGAGCAGCGCAATACGCCACCATGTCGCGACTGGGCGTAGCTGTTGCAGAGAGGGCACGGACTTCCCTCGCGTACGTATTCCGTCGTCGCGCCTATCGAATGATTCGTCGCGGCGTATCCGTCCGGGCGAATTCAATGGTCACCTTGCATAGGCTAATGGTGTTGCCCGTGCAAATCAGCCGATCCAACCGCTGCCTCCCGCGTGTTCGCACGCGCTTCGCGCATGCAGCCGTCAACACAGGCCATGCCTGCGGCGCGACATGCTGGTTGTCATCGAAGACATCGACTACCTGCACACACCGTCTTACCCCTTGGAGTGCGTTTAAATGTTGAGGATTGTGCGGCTGGCATTAGACCGGCCCTATACATTCGTCGTCCTCGCGATGTTGATCATGATCATCGGGCCGCTTGCGGCGCTGCGTACACCGACCGACATCTTTCCGGACATCCGCATCCCGGTGATCGCCGTGGTGTGGCAGTACACCGGCCTGCCTCCCGATCAGATGGCCGGACGCATTGCCTCTCCGTTCGAGCGCGTGCTGACCACCACCGTCAACGACGTCGAGCACATCGAGGCGAAGTCGATTGGTGGCTTCGGCATCATCAAGATCTTCTTCCAGCCCACCGTCAATATTGCCACGGCGAACGCGCAGGTCACCGCGATTTCGCAAACGCTGCTCAAGCAGCTACCGCCTGGCAGCACGCCGCCACTGATTCTCAACTACAACGCCTCGACCGTGCCGATCCTCCAGCTGGCGCTTTCAGGCAAGGGCTTGAGCGAACAGAACCTGGGCGATCTTGGCCTGAACATCCTGCGGCCGCAGCTGGTGTCGGTAGCGGGCGCCGCGATTCCGTACCCGTATGGCGGCAAAACCCGCCAGGTGCAGATCGATGTGGACCCCGCGGCGCTGCAGGCGCGTGGCTTGTCCGCGCAGGACGTCGCCAACGCATTGGCGGCGCAGAACCTGATCGTGCCGGTCGGCACGCAGAAGGTCGGCACGTTCGAGTACACGCTGCAACTCAACAACGCGCCGTCGGATATCAACGCGCTGGGCGATTTGCCGGTCAAGACGGTCAACGGCACCACGGTATATATCCGCGACGTCGCCCACGTGCTCGACGGCAGTCCGCCGCAGACCAACATCGTGCACGTCGACGGCCATCGCTCGGTGCTACTCAGCGTGCTGAAGAATGGCTCGGCCTCGACGCTGGCCATCGTGAGCGGGATCAAGCAGCGACTTGCGGACAGCAAGGGCATCCTGCCGGACAACCTGAAGGTCACTCCGATCGGTGATCAGTCATTGTTCGTGCGTGCAGCGATCAGTGGCGTGGCGCGCGAGGGCGTGATCGCCGCGGCGCTGACCAGCCTGATGATCCTGCTGTTCCTGGGCAGCTGGCGTTCGACAGTGATCATCGCGATCTCGATACCGCTGGCCATTCTGGGCGCGATCATCCTGCTGTCGGTCTTCGGCGAAACGCTGAACATCATGACGCTGGGCGGCCTCGCACTGGCAGTCGGTATCCTGGTCGACGATGCCACGGTGACCATCGAAAATATCAACTGGCATCTGGAACACGGCAAGGACACCGAGACGGCGATCATGGACGGCGCACGCCAGATCGTGACGCCGGCATTCGTGTCGCTGCTGTGTATCTGTATCGTGTTCGTGCCGATGTTCTTCCTCGACGGCGTGGCGCGCTTCCTGTTTGTGCCGATGGCCGAAGCGGTGATGTTCGCGATGATCTGCTCGTTCATCCTGTCGCGCACGCTGGTGCCGACGATGGCGAAGTACTTGCTGAAGCCGCACGCGGCGCATACCGATGAACATGGCGTCAGCGCCGCGCTGCCACCGTCGCGCAATCCGCTGGTGCGCTTCCAGCGAGCGTTCGAGGCACGTTTCGAGAAGATTCGCAGCGCTTATCACGGGCTGCTCGAACTGGCGCTGGGCCAGCGCAAACCGTTCGTCGTCGGCTTTCTCGCCTTCGTCGCGGTCTCGATGCTGCTGGTACCGTTTCTGGGGCGTAACTTCTTTCCCGATGTGGATGGCGGCCAGATCCTGATGCACGTGCGAGCGCAGATCGGCACCCGCATGGAAGACACCTCCACGTTATTCTCGAGTATCGAGCAAAGCGTCAAGCAGGTGATTCCCGCCGACGAGCTGGGCACGGTGGTCGACAATATCGGCCTGTCCAACAGCGGCATCAACACGACCTACAACAACACCGGCCTGATCGGCGAACAGGATGGCGACATCCAGGTGGCACTCAACGAAGGCCACCATCCCACGGCCGAATACGTGCGCACGCTACGTGAGCGGTTACCGCGCGAATTCCCCGGCGTGACGTTCTCCTTCCCGCCCGCAGATATCGTCAGCCAGATCCTGAATTTCGGCGCGCCGGCACCGATCGATCTGCAGGTGCGCGGTCCGAACCTGGCCGCGAACTTCGCTTATGCGAACAAGCTGCTCGATCAGATCAAGCACGTCTCCGGCGTGGTGGATGCGCGCATCCAGGAATCGCAGGCCAATCCGGGCTTCGACATCGACGTGGATCGTACCCAGGCGCAGCTGCTGGGGATTACCGAACGCGATGTCACCAACAGCCTGGTGGTGAATCTGGCTGGCTCCAGTCAGGTGGCGCCGACGTTCTGGTTGAATCCGACCAACGGCGTGTCGTATCCGATCGTGATGCAGACCCCGCAATACAACCTCGATACGTTGGCTGCCCTGCGCAACCTGCCGATCAACGGTGCTGGCGGCCAGGCGCAGATCCTGGGTGGCCTGGTCACACTGAAACGGCAGGCCAGCAACGCGGTCGTTGATCAGTACGACATTCAGTCCGTGGTGCAGATCTACGCCGCCACTCAGGATCGCGACCTCGGTGCGGTGGCCGGTGACGTGCAGAAGATCATCGACAGCAACGCGAGCACCGTGCCGAAGGGTTCGCACGTCGTGTTGCTGGGCCAGGTGCAGACGATGAATAGCGCTTTCTCCGGCCTGCTGTTTGGCCTGCTTGGCGCGGTCGTGCTGATCTATCTGTTGATCGTGGTCAACTTCCAGTCGTGGAGCGATCCGTTCGTCATCATCACCGCGCTGCCTGCGGCACTGGCCGGCATCGTGTGGATGTTGTTCGCCACCCATACACCGCTGTCCGTGCCGGCATTGACGGGCGCGATCATGTGCATGGGCGTGGCGACCGCCAACTCGATTCTGGTGGTGAGCTTCTGTCGCGAACGACTGGCCGAGCACGGCGATGCCGCACTGGCGGCGCTGGAAGCTGGCTTCACCCGTTTCCGCCCGGTCTGCATGACGGCACTGGCGATGATCATTGGCATGGCCCCGATGGCCCTGGGTCTTGGCGAGGGCGGCGAACAGAACGCCCCGCTGGGCCGTGCGGTGATCGGCGGCCTGCTGTTCGCCACCGGCGCCACCCTTCTCTTTGTGCCCGTGGTGTTCAGCATGATCCATGCACGTCACAGCCATGCGCCCCATCCGGCCGATGCTTCTGGAGAACCCGCTTATGTCGTCTGAAATCACAACCACGTCCACTACGACGCTATCCCGGCGCGGTCTGCGCGTGGCAGCACTCGTCACGGCCATCGTGTTGGTCGCCATCGTGGTGATCGGCTTGATCACCCGCGTGACCCAGGCGCGCAGCCTGAAAACCTGGACCGAAACCCAGGCCGTGCCCACCGTCAGCGTCGTGTCACCCGAGCGCAGTACAGCCGAGGCCGTGCTGGATCTGCCCGGACGTATGGAAGCCTATACGCGCGCGCCGATCTACGCGCAGGTCAGCGGCTACCTCAAGAACTGGGACGTGGATATCGGCGCGCCGGTAAAAGCCGGCCAGTTGCTCGCCGAAATCCAGACACCGGAAATCGACCAGCAACTGCTTCAGGCGCGTGCCGATTTGGCCAGTACCAAAGCGAACGCAGAACTCGCCGGCATCACCGCGAAGCGCTGGCAGGCGATGCTCGGCAGTGACTCCGTGGCGCAGCAGGATGTGGACGTGAAGACCGGCGACTACGCCGCGAAGGCGGCGCTGATGAATGCCGCGCAGGCCAACGTCGATCGCCTGCTCGCCACCAAAGCCTTTGCGCGTATCGTGGCGCCGTTCGATGGCGTGGTGACCGCGCGCGATACCGACGTCGGCGCGCTGATCAATGCCGGTAGCGGCAGTGCAGCGCAGCTGTTCGTGGTCTCCGATATCCGCAAGCTGCGCGTCTACGTGCAAGTGCCGCAGAGCTATGGCCCGGCGATCCGTCCGGGGAGCAGCGCGGCGCTGGAAGTGCCGGAGTATCCCGGCCACGATTTCCACGCCCAGGTCGTCGCGCTGGCCAATGCCGTCAATGCCAGTTCGGGCACAACGCTGGTGCAGCTGATGGTGGACAACGCGGACGGCAAGCTGATGCCGGGCAGCTTTGTCCATGTGCGTTTCCCTCTGCCCTCGGACACTGCTGCGCTGCGCATACCCGCCGACACGCTGATCTTCGACAACAACGGACTGCGTGTGGCGACGGTCGGCAGCGACGACAAGATCACCTTCAAGACGATCAGCATCCAGCATGACTACGGCAAGACGGTGGAGATCGGCTCCGGCCTGTCGGCAAATGATCGCGTCATCTCCAGCCCGCCCGATGGCATCAACGATGGCGATACCGTGAAGATCGCCAGCAACGACACGACGACCAAACCCAGCGAGGGTGGTGCTGTGAAGGTCGCAAAAACCTTATGAAAAAGCGTGAATTCCTGCTCTCCCTCAGCATCGCCCTGGTGCTTGGCGGCTGCTCGCTGGCGCCGGTCTACAAGCCGCCGGTGACGCCACCGGCAGCGCCCTACCAGGACGTGGGTCCGTGGATTGCCGCGCAGCCGTCCGACCAACTACCGCGCGATCAATGGTGGCAGCTATATGGCGACGCGCAGCTGGATCAGCTGCAAACCCGTCTGCTGGCCAATAACGCCGATCTGGCGGTCGCACTGGCGCACTACACCCAGGCGCAGGCCTTCAGCGCCGAAGCGCGCGCGGGACTGTTTCCATCGGTTGGTCTGGGCGCCAACGGGCAGCGCGACCGGCAGTCCGCCACCGCACCACTACGTAGCCCGACTGCACCGGCCGATTACCACTCTTATACCGTGGGCGTCGAAGCCAGCTACGAGGTCGATCTGTGGGGCCGCGTGCGCAATACCGTCGAAGCGGGTCGCGACGATGCACTGGCGGCGGCGGCCGACCTCGCCTCCGCGCAGCTCAGCCTGCAGGCGCAGCTCGCCGACGACTATGTCCAGCTGCGCGGCCTTGATCAACAGGTCGAGTTGCTGCAACAAACCATCCAGGCTTACCAGCGGGCGCTGCAGCTAACGAGCAACCTGCATGCCGGCGGCATCGTTTCTGGCCTGGATGTGTCGCGCGCGCAGACACAACTTTCCGATGCCCGCTCGCAATGGTCGCAGACCATCGCACAACGTACTTTGATGCAGGATGCCATCGCGGTACTGGTCGGCGAGAACGCTTCCAATTTCAGCCTGCCAGCACAGACGGTATCGATTCCGCTGCCGGTGGTACCGCTCGGCGTGCCGTCTACCTTGTTGCAGCGTCGGCCGGATATCGCTGCCGCCGAACGCCGTGTGGCTGCGGCCAATGCACGCATCGGTGTAGCGCGCGCGGCATGGTTTCCGTCGCTCACGCTCAATGCCCAGGGCGGTTATCAAAGTACGGGCTGGGCCAACCTGATCACCGCACCCAGTCGCATCTGGGCGATCGGTCCATCACTTTTCCTCGACGTGTTCGACGGCGGCTATCGCAAGGCCACCATCGCTGCCGCCAAGGCACAGACCGATGCAGCGGGAGCGACATATCGTGGTGTGGTGCTGGGCGCATTCCAGCAGGTGCAGGACAACCTCACCCTGCTGGATCATCTCGGCACCGCAGGCGGCGACCAGAAGGATGCCTCTGATGCCGCCCAGCACGCGCTGGATCTGGCGATGAATCAATACAAGCACGGCGCCGTGAGCTATCTCGATGTGGTGCAGGCGCAGACCGTCGCGTTGCAGGAGCAGCGTGGCCTGCTAAGTCTGGACACGCAGCGTCTGCGCGCCAGCGTGCAACTGATCCGCGCACTTGGCGGTGGCTGGGCACCGCAGCAGCTAGCGCGCAAGTGACAGCCGTCCACCGCACCGTTCGCCCTGAGCGTACGGCCGTCCACCGTTCGCCCTGAGCGTAGCGCAGCGCAGTCGAAGGGCATTCGGGAAACTATTTGCGACCGGATCAATAACAAAGAGCAGGTACTAAGACGAAGTGGTCGCTCGCAGCGCAGCGACCAGAATACGGATGGCCTCCCGCGTGCGTGGCTCGGTCGTGCGCGTATACAACGCGATTTCAATCGGTGGTATCTCCGGCAAACCCAGCCGTGCACCCACATCCACCGCCGACGGGGGACACGTGCGACGCGTAAGCGGAGACACGGCGAGACCGGCAGATACCGCCGCGCTGACGGCCGGAATGCCACCGCCAACGAACACTTCGCTCCACGCCACGCCAGCTTCTTCCAGCGCCTTGAGCGCAAGGCCGCGCACCGTACAAGGTGAGGCAAGCGAGGCCAGTCGAAGCGGCTCCCCGGGACCCTGCTCCCAATCGGAAATGGCATACCAGTGGTGTGGCTCGATGAAAAGCGTCTCACCATCGGCTCGGTCGGTATCGCGACAGACGATCACCGCGTCCAGTTCGTTGCTGTCGTACGCGGCCAGCAAGCTACGGGACGAGCCAATGCGCACTTCAAAGTGCAGCGAGCGGTCGTAGGCGCCGACCTTGGCCAGCAGCGTCGGCAGTTGCGTGCCGGCGGCCTGATCACCAATGCCAATGCGCAGAATCATGCGTGCGGTGACGTGGCTGCTCAACGCACGCTCGTGTGCGCTGAGCAGTTCGCGGGCGGCGTCGAGAAACGTCACGCCCTCCGCCGACAACCGCACCCGCCGCGGAGTACGTTCAAGCAAGCGCCGACCCAGCCGGCCCTCCAGCCGCTTCAACTTGAGGCTTACCGCCGACTGGGTGGTATCCAGCGCCTCCGCCGCCCGCGTAAAGCTGGCGAGATCGGCCACCAGCACAAAGGCCTGCACCGCATCCAGATCGAGGGGACGTAGTGCCAATCCATTTTCAATGATCATGACTGCGATGCTTATTGATGAGTTTTATCATTCTATGGGAAGTCCTGGCTCCCGGCCATAACAACGTATATTTGCGCTATCACGCCGCCTCGGGCGCAAGCAGGCCTTAACCGCCGCCAGGGGTAAGCTTCATCGTCCGCCAGGGGGTCGCAAGCCATGCTGCATGACTTCATCCAGACCGTTCTGCTGCTCGTCACCGGTTTGTTTCCGATCATCAACCCGCCGGCATCGGGGCTCATCGTATTGAGCGTGGTTCCCCGCGCGACGGCGGCGGAGCGCAATGACCTGGCGCGCTGGATCACCTTGAACAGCTTCGCGATCCTGCTGGCTTCACTGTCGATCGGAGCCTACGTGCTTACGTTTTTCGGTATTTCCATTCCGGTGCTCCGGGTGGCCGGCGGCCTGATCATCGGCATGGCCGGGTGGAACCTGCTGCAAAAGCCGGATGACGATCAGACCGACGACCACACGCAGGCGCTGGAAGCGAACAAGAGCGCTGGATCGCTGGCCTCCCAGGCGTTCTATCCACTGACGCTTCCACTCACCGTCGGTCCCGGCTCCATCTCCGTAGCCATCGCGCTGGGCACGGGGTCCCCGAAGGGAGGCCTTTCAGCCGGACATTACGCCGGCGTGGGCGTGGCCCTGATCATTCTCTGCGCAAGCATCTACATCTGCGTGCGTTTTGCCGGCGCGTTCGAGCGGTTGCTCGGCACGGTCGGCACCCAGGTCGCCATGCGCCTGTTCGCGTTTGTGATCTTCTGCATCGGTGTGCAACTGTGCTGGCTTGGTGTTTCAGAATTGCTGGCGTCGGTGCAGTGGAAATAGCCATCACCGCACCAGTGGTGGCGGGGTAAGCGGTTTGTCCGGCTGCTGGTCGAAGCAGGTCTGAACGGTCAGTCCGAAGAAAGCGCACTGACCATGACGTAATACCCATCGGGATCCCGGAGCGCGAACTCCATAGTTTCCGTGTTGGGATTCATGCGGGGCTCCTCGTCGAGCCGGGCGACCAGAGCGCGTGCTCTTGGCAGGGCCATATCGAAATCGTCCACCCGGAAAAACAACAGAAGGCCGTTGCCAGGCGTTCCATGCTCGGGGCCGATCAAGGTGGGATGCTCGTGCTCACCCCACGCGTGAAGGCACAGCAAAACCGTGCCATCCGAGTCGAGAATTTGCCCGAAGTAGTCATGCGCGGGATCCGTTTGCGGCAGGCCAAGCAGCGACTGATACCACTTGAAGCTGGCAGCCACATCACGTACGCCGATGATCGTCCACGTGCGCTTCACCTGAGTGTCCTCCTGCTGCCTAACCACTTAATCGCTGCACGCGAAATGCCGTGCAATGCTTCGATTCGGACCGACAGCGGAAATGGGCGCGACCCGATGGTACTTTCATAGTATGACCGAATGCTCTGATGCGATTGCCCTGGGCCTGTCCCAGATTCGAAAACGGCGGCGCCTGGCGCTGGCGACCTTCTTCTCCTTTCTTCCAGCGGTGTTGCTGGTGGGCGCACTGACGCAGTCCGACACCGCGGCAACTTGCACCGCCCTCCTGTGGGCGATGATCTTCATCATTACAGCTTCCCGCTCCTGGGCTAGCAAATGCCCACGATGTGGTTGGCAATTTTGCTTTGGCGGTTCAATTTCCAACCCCTTCGCAAGCAAGTGCACGCACTGCGGTTTGAGTATTCACGCTCGCCAAGGCTGATGTCTGTGTCGGCTCGGAAACTGACGCTATCGATGGTCCGGTTTGCCTCGCGACGTTGCCGGAAACGCCATTAATCTATCGGGACAAACTGGGCGAACATGTCGCTGAATTCCGATAGACCCACCAGTGGAACGTAGTCACACACCTTGACGTACTCATCCCACAACTTTTGAACCGCCGGATTACTGTGCGCCTGCTCGACGGCACCGTCACACCACTCGAATATTTCCACCACGATCCCGTCCCTGCTCTTCAGTGCAATGGGCGCCCGATCCGTTGCCAGCCCAAGCTTTCGAAGATAGGGCACATGCTCCCTAACCAGCCCAAGCAACTCGTCTTCCTTGCCCCGCTTCGGCTTATATCCATCGATGACGACGTCACCCATGGCGAACTTTCCGTTCGAGTCGCGGCAGCGGATGTGAGTCTTCCGGGAGTTACGGGCTGGGTCGGTACTTGGCACATATACCGCCTTCCCTGTCGACCGCGTGACTTTCCTGTTGGCTATGGCGATACGGATCTTGTTGAGACTGCTGAGCTTGCACTCGGGACTGCGGGAATCACAGCGCGGCTCATTGCCAGGTCGCTGTAGCGCTCTCTCCAAAAACGGAAGCCTCTTCCGGCGAAGGCGACCGATGCTCTCTGATCAGCATGACCTCTATTGCCCACGGCATCGCACGGCATCTGTCCACGCTGATTTTCGGCTCCTCTACGGGTAGGAAACGAACCGTGCCAACATCCTCAAAGTTTCCTACCGCAGCCTCTGTCAACGACTGGAAGGGGAGATTCCCGGATACAGCTTTGCCGGGACAAGGGACGTCCAGCCCAAGGAGAGCTGATCGGCCCGCAGTCAGCGCAATCCAGTGCGCATGCAGTAGTCCTACGGTATTCCAGGCGACGCATGCCGCTTATCGTCTTTCGCATCCCCTCTCCGGAGCGCAGACGTGATTAAGTCGAGACCACTGGCACTCGTTGCCGCCATGCTTGGCGCCACCATCCCCCTCGCCGAAGTACTGCACGCCGCAGCTAAGTCAGCACCATCACCTCAAACGCCTGAGGCCCATGGCAGTCCCGATTCCCCGCTACCCGGCCCGGTCGCTGGCGCCCGCATCACGGAAACCTACGCACGCATGATTGCGCGCGAGGCGCATTTTTGGGTGTGGCCGATGATCAATGTGTACAACCGTCGCCTCGCTTTCAAGGATCAACGGAGCCCGGCCTGATGGGAGGCTTTGTACCTGTCGCTCTGCTCAGCCGGAGAGTGAGAAACGCACTCATCGGGGCGACAGAAATCGTGCGGCGCCCTCACCTTTTACACCTGTTAACGCCCCGTCTCCGTAGAACTACCGTAGCCGGCCAACTGGTTTTACCCGAACATCTTGTCGCTATTCGAAAGACAGTGCTCGCGCGAGCGTGTTAGGAAAAAGGGACCCTTCCTAAAGTTTGCTGCTCCTCGGGTCTTCTCGTGGATCGGGCCCCACGCAAAATTCCCTGAGCCGTTGGAGGGGATATGGAAGGGTATCCATATAGAGCCGGATCTTCGGTTGTCCGCGATGCGCCGCATCGTCGAGAGGGCATTAGCCAAGAGCTGCGTCAAACGACACGCCATGCCAAGCCGCGCTTATCACGTACGCTGCTGGCAGCATCGATCATTATTTCACTGCTGGTAACCAGACACGCGGCAGCGACGGACGTGAATGTGCCCGGTGGAACAAACCTCAATACCCTTGTGCCGGCAAACGGTGACACGTGGAATCTGCTGGGGACTGGGGTCTACCTTTCCAATGGAACGAACGCCTCGTTTGCCAAAGCATTGCCTCCCGGAACGCCCGGCCTAACGATCAATGGCAATGGTAACGCCGTAGTCCTGAGTGATGGCGCGGCGCATTACGCCAACTTCTCCGGCGGTGCTACGACGCTGAATCTCTCTAATGTCGGCTTCAGTGGAGGCAAAGCATCCACCGGAGGGGTCATCAACACCACCGGGGCCTTGACCCTTGGTATTGCGGGCTCAGTGACATTGGCCAACAACACAGCCACCGCAGCCAACTTTGATGGAGGTGCGCTTCATAGCAACGGTTCTATCGCCATTATCGGTAACCTGGGGTCACTATCGTTGGTCGCGAACAGTGCTACCGGCACAGCAAGCGCAGGCGCGGTAAGTTCTGGTACAGGCGGCACCACCGGCGATACCACCATCACCGGCACCTTCACCACCATTTCAATCGCATCCAACACGGCTGGCTCTGGGGCCGGCGCCATCCACGCCTTCGGCAATATAGGTATGTCGGCTGCGGTTTACGGCCCGCTCTCCATCACCAGCAACACCGCCAGTGGGGGCGCTGGCGGCGCTTTTCAGGCCTACGGTTCCACCGGGATAACCATGGATGGAGGTTACGGCGGCATCATCATTTCGGGAAATACTGCAACCACCGTGGGCGGTGCGTTCTACGCACAAAACGGCGCCATTAGCCTGAACAACACAAACCCCTACGGCAATCTATCGATCAGCAGCAACCGTGCTGGCACTTATGGCGGTGCGTTGGAGACCGCGGCTGCCGGGCAGAGCATCTCCATCAAGGGCAGTTATAGCGCCATCGGTATCACGGACAATCACGCCAACGTTGGTACCGGTGGCGGCGGTGCGTTGGCGGCGGCCCAGGACGTGGTCATCGACACCACAACGAGCGGCTCCATGGATATAAGCCGCAACACGACCGGAGGCGATGGCGGCGCACTCTTGGCCCGCTTGGGAAGTATCACCATCGGCGGCACCTACGCCGGAGTCACCGTCGACTCTAACCAAGCCGCCAGAAACGGCGGTGCTTTCGATGCTAACCAAAACATCACTCTTGGCGCCGGTATCGTTGGCTCTCTGGACATCACCAACAACCAAGCGAAGGCGGCGGGTGGCGCGCTGTATGCGCGGGGCAACGTCGCTGTTACTCCGCTAGGCGGCGTCATAAATATTCTTGGCAACGCTGCAGCAACCAATGGTGGCGCGATCGATGGTGGTGCCGGCGTCACGCTAAATTCCAGCGGGATGTCGGCGATCAGCGGCAATACGGCGGGCGGACAGGGCGGCGCGATCTGGAGCGGTGGCAGTGTCGCGGTCACTTCCACCAGCAGTGAGTTAGCGTTCACCGGCAATACGGCCGGCGGTCTGGGCGGCGCGATCTATGTCGATCCAACGGCACTGACGTTGAGTGCAACTGGTGGCGATATCAGCTTCAGCGGCAACACCCAGAACAGCTCGGGTACACCACGCGCCAACGCGATCTACATTGCCAACGTCAACAGCGATACGGCCTTCACGCTCAATGCTGCGGAAGGTCAGAGCATCACCTTCTACGATCCGATTCAGAACGATGGTACGAAGGGCCTGGTCACGGTGACCAAGACGGGCAGCGGCACCGTCAGTTTCGACGGAAGCAACTTCCCTACGGTCAGCGATGTGACGGACCGCTGGTCGAAGGTCTATGCCAACACAGAAGTGCAGGGCGGCACCTTCGAAGTCGCGAACGGGGCTGCCTACGGCGACCGCGCTGCCGATGTCGGCGGCAATGCGAACAGCACGTTTACCGTGGATGCCGGTGCGGCCTTGCAGGGTGGTGTGTTCGGTGCAGTGGTGGCCGATCAGGTGAATTTCCAGGATGGCGCCACCCTCAATCTCGCAGGACGTCAGCCCGACACGCGTAGCGTGTTTGGCATCGACGCGGCCAACGTCAACTTCACTCCCGGCAGCGTGATCCTGTTCAATACCTATCTCAACGATGCCTCAGAGCAGAACAGTGACCGGCTGGTGTTGAGCCGCACCACCACCAGCGGCACCGCCGCGATCCTGGTGAACAACGTCGGCGGCCCTGGCGGCCTCACCGTAGGAGATGGCATCCAGCTGGTGGCGACCATCAATGGCGCGCTTACCAATCCCGATTCATTCGTGTTGGGCGGGCGCGTCGCTGCCGGAGCCTATGAATACAATCTGGAGCGCGGTGGGTCGGTCAACGGTGATGACTGGTTCCTGCGCAACACTTTGCCGCCGTCGCCCCCCGCTCCGCCAGTCCCGCCGTCGCCGCCGGCGCCACCGGCGCCACCCTCACCGCCAGCGCCACCAGGGCCGCCCGATCCACCGGTCCCACCAGCCCCGCCGTATCCGCCAGCTCCATCGCCGCCGTCACCACCTTCGCCGCAGCTCCCGGATTACCGCATTGAAGTGCCGGTGGACAGCGCCGTGCCGGCCCTGGTCAATCAGATGGGACTGGCCATGCTCAGCAACTACCACGACCGCGTGGGCGAGGATTACGCACAGCTGGGTGAGGCAGGCAATGAACCGGCTGACAACAATGGTCTGACTCCCAACTCCGGTTGGGGCCGCGTCTTCGGGACGAGCGGCAGCGCAGGTTATGGCGGTGGGGATGCGACCGATCACTTCAATCACTTCATGAGCAACGGCCCGTCCTACGACTTCAACCTGTACGGTTTCCAGACCGGATTGGACCTGTACCGCACCGATGACGATGGTGACCGCGACATCGCCGGCGTGTCCTTCGGTGCTGACAGGGTGAACAGTGACATCCGCAGTATCTACGACGGCACCAAGGCCGGTGACGTATCGATGGATGGCTATACGCTGGGCGGCTACTGGACTCGCACGGGCCCTACGGGTTGGTACGTGGATAGTGTGCTGCAGCTATCGCGCTACGACAGCATCCACGCGTCCTCGGTAGAAGGCCAGCAGTTGGGCACCGCCGGCTGGGGCTTCGATGCCTCAGTGGAAGGCGGTTATCCCTTCACGCTGAACGACCAATGGAAACTGGAGCCACAAGGCCAGGTGATTTACCAGCGCATCTCGCTCAACGACGGCCACGATGACTACGGTCAGATCAGCTACAACGGCAGCAATGCGCTGTACGGGCGACTGGGCCTGCGTCTGCTCGACGGTTGGAAGCTGGACAATGGCTACCCCATCACCGCTTGGGCACGCGTGAATGTATGGGGCGTGATGGGACCCACACCGCAGACGACCTTCGCCGGACTGGACGGACTCGATGCCATCGCGTTTAAAACCACTTTGGGCAGCGCATGGTGGCAAGCGCAGCTCGGCGTATCCGGCCGGGTATCCACACGGGTAAGTCTGTTCGGCTCACTGGATTACGACCGCCCACTCACCTCGGCTAACGGACACACTATCGGCGGGCGCATCGGGGTGCGATTCGTTTGGTAGCGGACCTACCCTTTACCTAACTGATCAGCTCTAAGGATCGTGAGGCTTCCCCAGGGCGCTCAACCGATGAACATCTGATCCGCACTATTTACCGCTGCTGCCAAAACGTGGCAAAGGTGCTCTTTCGGGTCGCAACAGACCTAAGCATCCCAATCTAGAAGCTGCGTGCGTACGCCGCTGCGGCCTGTTCATGTCCGCTGTGGGTGGCGGCCCCAACCAGTCAACGCAACACACTGACGACTGCGTAGGCAGCAGGAGTGTTGCATTGACCGGTTGAGGCCATCGTCGCAAGCAGGCGTTCCCAGCTTGCCGAGGCGTGACCTAGCCGTAACGCACGGTGCTCACCCGGAGCCTACATGACGCCCATGCTTATCGTGGAGACTCTCAAGAACCGGCGTATTCGCCGCGCTTCTGTCCGATCGCTTCCAGTTCGGCGAGGACGTCTTCTGCTAGCACCAGATCGCCTGCCGCCAGATTTTCCTGCAGGTGCTTGAGTGATGATGTGCCTGGGATGAGCAGGATGTTGGGTGCGTGGGTGAGGAGCCAGGCAAGGGCGACCTGCATCGGGGTGGCATCGAGTCTTTGGGCAACTGAGGACAAGACCTCGGACTGCAGCGGCGTAAAGCCACCGAGCGGAAAGAACGGCACGTAGGCGATGCCCTGCTGGCCGAGCTCATCGACGAGATCGTCGTCATCGCGATGCACGAGGTTGTAGTGGTTCTGCACGCAGACCACATCGGCGATGCGCTGCGCTTGCAGCACCTGGGTAGCGGTCACGTTGCTCAGGCCGAGGTGCCGTATCAACCCCTGCCGCTTTAGCTCGGCCAACGCGGTGAACTGCTCCTCGATCGACCCTTCGCTGGGCTCGTGGATAGCCCCCATGACACGCAGGTTCACGACATCCAGCACATCAAGGCCAAGGTTGCGAAGATTGTCGTGCACCGCACGCGTCAGTTCGGCGGGGCTCTGTGCCGCATTCCATGATGCGTCGGCTCCGCGCGTGGCGCCGACCTTGGTCACGATCACCAGGTTCTGCGCGTAGGGATGCAGTGCTTCACGGATGAGCTGGTTGGTGACGTGGGGGCCGTAGAAGTCGCTGGTATCGATGTGATCGACGCCGGACGCCAGCGCCTCGCGCAGCACCGCAAGCGCTGTATCGCGGTCCTTCGGCGGTCCGAACACGCCGGGACCCGCCAGCTGCATGGCGCCATAGCCGATCCGGGTCACCTTGCGGTCACCCAGCGAGAAAATCCCCGATTTCGTAAGGTTGGTCATGTTGCCTCCAGGAAAGGTGCGGCCGAGTGTGGGCACGGCAAGACTATAGGCATTGACCGATTGCGCGATAATCCGGCTAGATCAGCACGGGCTGTGCGGGAAAACCGAACAATGGCGACAGATCTGCAGGATCTCTTTGCTTTCCTGGCGGTGCTGAAAGCGGGAGGTTTCCGCGAAGGCGCTCGCGCCAGCGGCACCTCGGCCTCGAGGCTGAGTGAGTCCGTGCGGCGTCTGGAAGCGCGACTTGGCGTGCGGCTACTCAACCGCACCACCCGCAGTGTCTTGCCGACAGAGGCGGGGGCTCGCCTGGCCGAACGGCTCGTGCCCGCCCTCGGTGAAGTGGAAGCGGCACTGGATGTCGTCAATAGTTTCCGGGACCGGCCGACAGGCACGCTGCGACTCAACGTGCCCGCCAACGTCGCCCGCATCGTGCTTCCTCCGATCGTCACGCCCTTTCTCAAGACCTACCCCGAGATCAAGCTGGAAGTGATCGTGGAGGACAGTTTTGTCGACATGCTCGCCGCGGGCTGCGACGCGGGCATCCGCTACGACGAGCGGCTTGAGCAAGACATGATCGCCGTACCTATCGGCCCGCGCTTTCAGCGTTTCGCCACGGCGGCATCGCCGGAATATCTCAACGCCCGAGGCCGGCCGGAACATCCGCGGGACCTGCTCGAGCATGCCTGCTTGCGCGGGCAGTTTGCCGGTGGCGCCATTCCCACCTGGGAGTTTGAACGTGACGGAGAGATCGTGCGCGTCGATCCCACCGGCCCGCTGATGGTTCGCCTGGGGGCCGCGGTGGATCTGGTCGTTGAAGCGGCCGTGGGTGGCCTGGGCGTGATCTGTTTATTCGAGGACTGGTTGCGCCCCCACCTCGACAGTGGCGCGCTCGAACCGGTGCTCGAGCCGTGGTGGCAGACATTTACCGGACCGTTTCTCTACTACCCGGGGCGCCGCCATCTGCCCGCGCCACTGCGTGCGTTTGTCGATTTCATCAAATCGCGGTGATCGCGCTCTGCGGCGACTTGATTGCGGACGTTCACTGTCCGCTGTCCGTGTCGTGTCCGGACAATAGCCGCGGCGTCCGCGGACATCTCCCGTACCGCGAGACAAACGGTGAAACGGCGCAGGAATGCCGCTTCAAGGGGTTTTGAGTGGTTGGCACGAGCCTTGCCATATACCTCTTGAAAGCTTCTTAACCCACTCACGGAGAACCGTCATGAAATTCGAAACCCTGATGCTGCACAGCCTGTTCGCCGCCTGCCTGCTGCTTTGCGTGCTGACCCTGGGCGCCATGCTGACATCCCAGGCGACCATATCGAGCACTGCGGCGAGCCACGCTCCGGTTGCGGCAGTGACAAGCTCGGTCGGCTAAGTCATCGACCCAGGCAACGTTCATTCTCAGCGGCGCCCAATCGATCAATATCTATTTTTGGTTGATCTTCAGTCGCAACGTTGCCGACACTATCCAGTGACCTGGGGATTTTGTAGGCGCAGAGGCGATGATACGCAGCCGCTTCTTCGGCACGAATTGCGAAGAGTCGAATCATGGGAACACGGCTAATCAGGCCGTCCCGTCCCCATGAGATTTGGATCCCAACCAGCGCGTTCTGCGCCAGCGTCGAACGCCGATCGGAAAAACGATTGCAGGTCGCCATCAGGGTCTTTCGATTTACGCAGATCGTCATAATCGAAAATGAACTCACCCATGGCGTGATCCCACCGCGAACCTGGCGGGCTGATTTTTGCGTCTTCGATACCCTTCGGTTGCGGGTGGGTGAACGAATAGAACGCCGGCTTGGGGTAAGCGGCGCTGCCAGCCCACCACCCCATCTCGATGAGCTCCGCATTCATTGCATTGCGCCGGATGTAATCAGCCTTGGCACCAGGTGAAGCGGGCTTGCCATTGAAAAGCGTATCGCGGATATCCAGCGTCCCCCACATGATGCCAATGCGCTGGGTCTTGCCCTGAAAACTTCCTCTGAAAGCCTCCATCACACGTTGAATGCTCAGGAGAATCTGCCACCAGCTATTGGCCATGACGGGCTCATAGGAGCGTCGCGTTTTATCTTGGTCAAAGGGAATCGGGCTGGCCACTTCTTGCGGCATAAAGTTGATGGAAACATCAACACCCGCCCGTTGAAGAATATGAAAGAGCCGATCCACAAATTCTGCGACCGACATTGACGCCAGGTCAAAGCGTGCCGAGTAGCCCCAGTTGGTAACGCATGCGATCTCGTGTGAGATCAGGTCGACGCTGATCTCATAGGCTCCGCAGGCGTAGTGGACAGGCCCGGTGGTCAATCCTCGCGCGCTGATCCACAACGGTATCCCGGACCATTGGGGCTGAAATGGTTCTTTCAGCTTTAGCTTGCCGATAACTTGCAGGCCCATGTGTAAAAAATGATGGGTGTCCGCAAAGTCCGGGTAGGAAAGCGGGGGCCACGGATCGCGAATGATTTCGCCCGGATCAGGCATGGCACTATCCTCATTGAAAAGGCCGAGAGGCCGATGAAGCGTTGCGGAGCAGAACCGCTAGACGCGGCTCTTGAATAGCCCCGATAGATATACACCCGTGGCGCCTTCTGTTGCCCCCGTTTCTCTTGCCATTTCTCGAACTTCGCAGACATATCCGGTGTCCAGCGGGGTTCACCGCTCGCCGCTGACGGCATGCGACCGCTGGATCCAGACATGATCACCGCTTGCCACGGCCGCCGCCGCGCGGACTCATCCGCGACGGCGATACCGCCATTACTTCGCTGCATCTGAAGTGTGCAGGTCGATCATCGGTATCGATCCAGCTCCGACGACCTGAGGCAGGATGCCATTCCAGCGTTGCATGCCGTAGAAGTGAACGTAGTCGGGGTTGGTCTTCAACGCATTGCCCACGGAGGCGATCGCTTTCGCTTGCGCGTCCGCTTGCAGGACGATGGCCTGTGCTTCGCCGTTCGCGCGCTCGACTGCGGCTTGCGCTTCGGCCGATGCCGTCACCGTTTTCTGCTGGCCTTCGAATTTCTTTTGCGCGACGGTATTTTCAGCCTGCACCGCGAGGTTCTTCGCGCGCACCGCTTCTTCGATGGACTGATCGAACACCGGGGAGTAATGGATGCCGGTTAGCTGCACATCAATCGTCTCGACATTGAACAATCGCCGCAGGGCCTCGCTGACATCTTTCCTCATCTGCGCGGTAATCTGCGCGCGCTGATCGGAAATGGTCAGCGTGTTGTATTGGGCGAACGCGGCCAACGCGCGATCCCTGATGACCGGCAAAATCGTGGCATCGATGTCAAAGTTGCCGGCGCGGCCTACGTGGTACAGCAGGTTCATCACGGCCACGCTGGGGATCTGGTAGATGATGCTGACGTCGATGGTGACTTTCTGGTTGTCATTGGTATAGACGTCCAGAGCATTGAGCGTGTAGACCGAGCGACTGGTCTGGATGCGGTCGACATTCTCGAAGAACGGGACCTTCAAATGCATGCCCGTGGTGAGTGGCGCCGTGGTCATCGGGGTGCCGCCGAGCCAGCGGGTGCCGGCCTCCTCGCTGGGCGAGATCACGAACACGCTATTCACGAGCAGGACGACGACCGCGACCAGCGCGGCAATCTTCCAGATGGGAGGTTTCCCAACGAGGCCGGCGGCGCCGTCCAGCGGAAAATTTTTCATGCGGGCTCTATTCCAATGATGTGTTGTGCGGTTGAGATGGGCTTGGGTCGAAAACGGACATCCGTCTGGATGCGACTACTGTTTGGGTGAATCGACGTTTGCCCCGGCAGTCTTGCAGGCATACGTTTCCGGCAGAATTCCTTGGCGGGGCGCACTAAGTTTTGTCCGACCTGGGCCGCTTGAGCTCGCTCACTTCCAGCACCTGCGCAATGCGCGTGCCATCCCAGCGATAGATCAAGTGCTGCGCCTGCACGCAGGGGGCGACTACGTCGGGATAGAACGCTGCGAGGCATTCGCCGTGGCTGTGGCGAACGCTGTCATAGGCAATGCCGTTGGAGCCAGCGGCGCGCAGCTCGCGGGCGAGTGCGACGCTGGCCACATAGCTGTTCGGGTCATGCGCAGCGGGCCAGCCGCCGCGCAGGTCATGCAGTTTGTTGTCGACGCTGCTGCGATAGCAGCGCATCTCGATCTCGCATGCTGGCTCCGCCGTGGCGGCGAGGAATTGCTCGCGGTGATATACCGTTTCTTCCACCGCAGTGGCCACGTTGTGCGCGGCATAGAACACGCCCCAGCTGCCATCGGAGAAACGACTGCCCTCGGGGTTGAGATGGGTGAATGCTGCCATCACGGGTGTCGAGCCGGGGCCACTGATGCGGTGCTCCTTCGGTACCAGCTTCAACGCGCCAGCCTCCTCACGCAGACGCGGGTTGGTCAGCGCCTCGATTGCGAACACCGCGTCGAGATCGGCCGGGTTGGCAATGCGATCGAACACGCCCACGGGGGGAAACCGGCTGGGCACGATGCGATAGATCTGACTCCAGCGGATGCGTTTGAGCGGCGGCAGTTCGGTCGGCATCTTGGTTTCCATGACGCATGTGAAACGGGCTGGCTTCGCTCCCTCCCCTGCGAGCAGGGGAGGGCTGGGAGGGGGCGCTCTTCGCGCGAAGAACGTCAAAAGCTTTACCCCCTCCCAGCCTCCCCCTGCGAGCAGGGGGAGGAGCCAAATCCGGCGCATCAACCTCGCTGCGCATCCAGGTATTGGCGCACCACATACAGGTCGGCGACGTTGCCCGACAGCATCCGCTCCAGTGCCGAATGACCGCCGAACAATGGCGCCTGATTCGGCTTGTGCAGCCACGCGTCGGCCTGGGGTGGATCGGGGAACAGGATCTGCAATGCTTTCCAGATGCCGAGCAGATAGCTGATCCGTTCGATCACGTCGCGGCCGAGCACACCTTCGCGCTCACGCTTCCACTTGTAGAACGTCGATTCCGGCGGATCGCCAAGCAACTTGCGCTGATCGGCAATGCGTAGCTTCCATTGCTCGGCGAGCTGGAAGAAAGCACGCAGTGCGGGGCCACCCAGTGCGTGGGCGGGAGTGGCTTCGGGCAGCGGACGGGCCGACATACGAAACTCTCCTGGTGAAGTTAAATGGAATAGTACTCCATTTTCGCAGTTGCGACCCAGTCGTGCCCTGAACCATGTCGAGGTGCTGAAACTGCAAATCGACGGCCGCACCATGAACTTCGCGAGTCCGGTTCAACGCCATCAGCGCGGCGGCCTGGACCGAGCTTGCCGCCCGCCTGAATGCGGCACCGATGCAACCATTCGATTGGTGGTGCTCGGTAAAGCGGACGCCACCAACCTGAGTCAGTCGGCGTCCCCTACCGCGAGTCACACCATCGCCAACTACGGTGCGTTGCCGTCTTTCGCACAATCGCAACCGAACTCCAGCTCCGGGCCACCTTCGGAGATGAAGCGGTCGATGCGTTGTTCCAGCACCGGCAGCGGCACCGAGCCGGTGGACAGCACGGTGTCGTGAAAATGGCGGATATCGAACTTCGGACCGAGCGCCTTTTCCGCCTTGGCGCGCAGTTCCAGAATTTTCAGATAGCCCAGCTCATACGACAGCGCCTGCCCGGGCCAGCTGATATAGCGGTCCACTTCGTTGGCGATCTCGCGCGCGGACAGCGCCGTATTCACGGTCAGGTAATCGATCGCCTGCTGGCGCGTCCAGCCCAGATGATGGATGCCGGTATCGACCACCAGCCGGCAGGCGCGCCACATCTGGTAGGTCAGGAAACCGAAGTGCTGATAAGGCGTCTGGTAGATGCCCATCTCGTTGCCGAGGTATTCCGAATACAGGCCCCAGCCTTCGCCATAGGCTGAGATGTAGCCGTTGCGGCGGAACGCAGGCTGGTCGTGATCCTCCCCGGCCAGCTCCAACTGCAACGCATGGCCCGGATAGGACTCATGCAGGGTCAGCGCCGGCATGTTGTACAGCGGGCGCGATGGCAGGTCGTACGTGTTCACCAGATAGACGTCTGGACCGCCGCGGCCGGAGGTGTAGTACGGCGCGATGTCGGCCGGCACCGGCACGATGGTGAAGCGCTCGCGCGGAAGGTGACCGAACAGTTTCGACAGCTGGCCATCCACTTCCTTGGCGACCCACGCGCTGCGCATCAGCAGCTCATCCGGGGTCTTGGCGTAGAACTGCGGATCGGTGCGCAGGAACTGGAGGAAATCGGCGAAGCTGCCCTTGAAGTCGGTCTGCTTCATCGTGTCGAGCATCTGCGCGTGGATCTTCGCCACCTGATCGAGGCCGATCTGGTGGATCGCGTCAGGGCTCATGTCCAGCGTGGTGTATTCCAGGATCTGCTGGTGGTAGTAGGCCTTGCCGTCCGGCAGTGCCTCGGCGGCCAGCGTGGTGCGTGCCTGCGGTACGTATTCATTGCGGAAGAACGTCAACAGCTTCGCGTAGGCCGGGATCACGTCGTCGCGAATGCGTTGCAATGCCTGGCCCTGCAACGCCTGCGCCTGATCGGCCGGAATGGAAGCGGGTAGCTGCTTGAACGGCTCATAGAAGCTGCTCTGTGTCGGGTCCTTCAACTCGGCGACGGCAGCAATCGAAACGTCGCGTCCCGCGAGCACGGCTCGCGGGACGCTGAAACCGCGCTTGAGACCAGCGCGCATGTTGGCGATCTGCTGATCGAAATAGGCCGGAATCTGCGTGAGGTGATCGAGATATTTTTTATAGTCGTCCGCGGTACGCGGCGAGTCGCCGAAGTTATCGCCGATATCGGACCAGAACGCGGAGTCGCTGTTGAACGGCATCTGCCAGTTCTTGAAGCTCTGATCGGCGACGAAATTCTCAATCTGTTCGCGATAGACGGCGTAGTTGATGCGGTTGGCTGCGGACAGTTGCGCAACATCGATGCCATCGAGCTGCTTGAGCACGTGCTGCCAGTAGTCCAGCCGCTGCTGCTGGCTGGCGGCGTCGACGTCATCGAGCCGGCCATTGTTTGGCTGCGACTCGCCCGATGCGCTAACCCCGGCCTGACCGGTGCGCCAGGCCCATTCGGTGGTGTAGAGCTGCTTGAAGTGCGCATCGGCATCCTGCGCTGCACACACTGGAGTGGCCAGCGTCAGTGCAGCGAACAGCAATGCCGTCAGCCCCCATGTGGCGCGCGCCAACGCAGCCGGTCCCACCCACACGCCTTTCGTTGTCGCGCTTTTCATTACCTTGTTCACTCCACGGATCCTCCTGCCAATGGTGTTTGGGTGGAGGCCTTGGCGGCGTCCTCCACGCTCCAGAAATTCAACGCCGACGGGGGCAGCTCGGGCAGGGCCGCGAGCAGCAACAATGCATGCACGGCGTCCTTCAAGCGCGCTACGCGCAGCATGATGTCACGAGCCGACAGCCACGTAGCGAAATCCGCCAGGGACTCCAGCGCGGTGCTATCCAGATCGGAAGACTCCTCCAGACTGAGCACCACCACCCTGATTCCGGGATGTTCCTCGACGCGCTGGCGCCCCAGCGCCAGGGTCGATTCCGCGTTCGCGAAGAACAGCGGCTCCTCCGGTCGCAGGATCAGCATGTCCGGTTGTTGCTGTGCTTGCGGATGTTCCGCGATGTCGACGAAATCATGGCTGTCGCCCAGCAGGCCGAGCACGCTGATGCGCGGTGTGGCGAGCTGACGCAGCAGCATCGCCAGGCTGAATGCGATCGCCACCAGCAAGCCGTTGAGAATGCCGAACGCGAGCACCGCCAGTACCGCGGCCAGCGCCACCAGGCGGTCGCGCTTCCATTGCAGATATGGCTTGAACACCGCCAACCGCCACGACTTGCTCACTGCGTGGATCACGATCGCCGCCAGCACAGGCTCAGGAATGCGTTCGATCCAGCGCAGCAGCAATAGCACCATCAGCAGCACGCATCCCGCCGCCACCAGGCCAGCCAGGCGCGAGCGCGCACCGGCTGCCTCGTTCGCCGACGTACCGGAATAGCCCGCACCAAGCGGCATGCCGTGCAACAAACCGGAGACGACGTTTGCCACACCGAGCACCAGCAGGTCGCGGTTCGCATTCACCCGATCGCCATGCTTCAACGCAAACGCGCGGATCGCGCCGTACGACTCCGCATACAGCACCAGCAGCAATGCCGCCGCCAGCTCGATACTGGGCAGCCACTGCCCGCTGGACGGCCATGTCGGCAGCACAAATGCCGGGGTGAGATTGATGGCACCTGTCAGCGTCACGCCGTGCTGCGCCAGCCAGCCGGAGGCCGCCACACCCAGCACGATCACCAGCAGGCTGCCGGGCAGGCGGCGCACCCGCTCACACAGGAACAGCAGCAACAGCGCAGCGGTACCCGCACCCATCGTGGCCGGTTGCAGCTGTGCCGCGGATTTCAGCAGATCCAGCAGCAGCAATGGCACGAAATCACCGTGCAGACCCGGCAATCCGAACAGATTCGGCAGCTGCTTCAGTGCGATGACGCAGGCCAGGCCGAACGTGAATCCACGCAGCACCGGGCGTGCGATCAGGTGCGACAAGCCACCCAGACGCGCGGCGCCAGCAATCAGGAAACAGCCACCCGTAAGCAGCACCAGGGTCGCCGCCACGACCGCGCGCGCGGCACCTTGCGGCCCGGCCAGGGCGAGCGTGCCAGCAGCAAGCACCGCGGCCGACGACGAGGTGGCCGAGACGATTGCGTAGCGGCTGCGGCCAAGCAGGCCGTAGCAGACCAGGCCGACGAACAGTGCGATGACACCGGCTTGTGGCGGCAGCCCGGCGATGCCCGAGTACGCCACCGCTTCGGGCAGCAGCAGACCCGCGATCGACAACCCAGCCAATACGTCGACGCCGACGGTGGAGCCCGGCGTGACCGCAGGTGCCGGGCTCGCGCTCATTGGACCGTTCCACTCCAGCCCGGCAGGTACGCCGTGTCATGGCTATGCGCCAACAACAACGCCTGCTGCATCAGCTTCGCACTGATCTTGTCGCCGGGCAGCTTGAGATGGCGGCGGTAATAATCCGCCCACAGGAATTCCGCGTACGGTATCGCGTCCTTGGCAAAGCCGCCGGCTGTGCGTATCCGCGCGGCAAGCGTGCGGTAGGGATCGTCGGCCATGTCGCTGAGGCTGATTGGGATCGCGTCGTAGTCAGTGCGGTTGCCGTGCTGGTCATACGGATGCGCCCAGCGATTGAATTCCATCGTGTGCCAGAACACCGCCGGCTCCAGCCAGGAGAAGTCACGCTGGATCATCACCGGCACGGTTTTAACGCCCTCCTCCAGCAGCGCAAGGCCAAGGTGGTGGTGATCCACAATGTAGACCCGATGCTTTGGGCCCAGCACGCCGGGAAAGCAGTGCGACCCAAGCAGTTCCTGGCGCTTCTTCTTGCCAAGCTTTTCCCACTCCTCACGCTTGGCTGCGACCTCGGCCTTGCCCACAGTCAGCTGGGTTGGCCGCAGCTTGGCTGGGGCGATCGACAACAGCGGATGACGGACACCTGACGACATGACTCAACCCCTTTGGACAAACGCAGTGTTGCCGAGCGTACCCGAGCCGGCGCGGTGATGGGGCGCTGCCCGGCGAAATGGCCGCGATGGCAAGCTATTCCATGCCAGAGTAATAACCGCGCATCGCCTGCAGATAGGCATCCAGATTGTGGCCGACCAGCTCATCGAATACCTCGCCGGTTTCGGCGACCTCATCGATGCGGTCGGGGCGGAAGTTGCGGAAATTCTGCCGCAGCCGGCACCACGTGCCCAACGTCCACTTGCCACCCCAGAATGCCAGGCACAGCGGCTCGACCTCGCGCGCGCTGACGTTGCCCGCCTCGTCGCGATAGGCCAGCTGCAATACCTGGCGCGTTTCGATGGCCGCATGTAGCCGATCGATCCGGGCGGCAAAGGCGAGCTTATATTCGTCGCGCCAGATCGGCGCATAGATGCGGGTACGTGCCGAGCGTTCGCGCAGCTCCGGTGGCAGCACCGCTTCGATCTTCATCAACGCCGTCTGCGCGCTTTCGGCTAGCTTAGAGCCGGCGAACGCGCGCACGAAACGCGTACCGACCACCAGGGCTTCGAGTTCGTCGGCAGTGAACATCAGCGGCGGGATGTCCGAACCCTTGCGCAGCACGTAGCCAACCCCGGCCTCGCCCTCGATCGGCACGCCGGACAGCTGCAGGTCGGCCACGTCGCGATAGACCGTACGCAGGGATACACCCAGCGTCTCGGCAAGCTGGCGCGCCTGCAACGCAGTGCGACGCCCGCGCAAGGCGTGGATGATGAGGAAAAGGCGATCGGCGCGGCGCATCGGGACATCATCGCCGAGACCGGCCGCGACGACCAGCGCCGTTCGTCATGCCTCACTCTCGATGCGCGGCTGTCTGCGCGCAGACCTCCCACGGATTCACTGTGGGAACGGTGGAAGCTAGCTGCGCGACCGCGCATGGCGTTCCCAAAATCCTGCCGCCGCAACCATCACGCCACCAGCGTCGCCGCGAGCTCGACATCTTTCGCCGCGGCCCGTTGCATCGCCGGCCGCGTGGTCACGCGATCGATGTACGCGCGGATCACCGGCAGCTCCGGCACCAGCTTGAACATGGTGGTCCAGTTGAGTGCGTTGCCCCAAAGGACGTCCGCCGCGGTAAACGTGTCGCCGAGCAGGTACGGCCCCATTTCCAACTGGTCGGTCAGCGTCTTCAGCATGCAGTCGTAATCGCCGTACGGCGACATGGCCAGCGGCGCCTGTTCACGCTGCATCGACTTGTCGACTATCGCCGGTTCAAAGCACGAGCCGTAGAACACCAGCCAGCGCAGGTACGGCCCGCGCAACGGGTCGCCGAGCGGCGGCGCCAGCTTCGCCTCGGGATAAAGATCGGCCAGATAGATGAATACCGCCGGCTGCTCGGTGATCAACGCGTCACCATGACGGATCGCCGGCACCTTGCCCATCGGATTGATCGCCAGGTAGTCGCTCTGGCGCTGTTCGCCGGTCTTGAAGTTGAGCACGTGCAGGTCGTAGTCGGCATTGAGCTCTTCGAGCAAGGCCCGGGTGCCAGCGGAACGACTGTTCGGGGCGTGGAAGAACGTGACTTTCGGTTTGATGGGCGTGTCCATGGGAGAGCTCCTCGCAAGGTGTGCACGATCTAAAGATGCCGCGTCTCGGCGGGCGGCGACTGCCAGTTGTTATGGCGGCCATCGGCGTAGTGCACTGGCGCATCGATCAGTTCCATCGGCTCGATGTCATCGAGGCAAGCCAGGTTCACACTGTAGAACTCGCCGCCGAGTACATCGAGATGGCCGTGCGCGAATGGGCGCACGCCGCAGTTCCGGCAAAACAGGTGGTGCATGCTGTTCGAGCCGAACTGGTAGTCGGCAAGCTCGTCAGCGCCGGCCAGCAGGCGGAACGCCTGCGGCTTCACGATCACGCTCCACTGCCGGGTTTTGCTGCAGATCGAGCAGTTGCATTTGCCGCAGCCGGCGGCCAGGTCGATGTCTGCTTCCAGGCGTACTGCACCGCAGTGACAGCTGCCGAGGTAGGTCTTGTTCATGGTGCCGTACTCCTTGGGGGTATGCGGGAGATCACGTAAGCCGCTGCATGGTCATCACCCAATTGACCTCCCAGCTGTGGCCGTCGTCGGTCGAGAACGCCTGCTCCCAGCGCGGGTGTTCGGTGTCGGTCGTCCAGATGAAACGCACGAGTATCGGCGTGCCCTTGAACTCGTCGCGGCCGTACAGCGTTCCCACGCCGTGTTCGAATTGCCCTACTACAGGCGGCTGCAGCACGACCTGCTGATTGTCGATCCAGTAGATGCTCCAGGCGCGAGTCTTCGGATCGAACAGGCGCAAGGTCATGCCGATGAAATGCGTGTCGCCGAACGCGTCGGCGACCAATTCGTCCTGGTTGCCCATGCCGCCGAGGATTGGCCGACACTCCTGCAGCCCGTCGAACTCTTCCCATTCGGTGCCGCCGACGAGGCGCTCCTTCAGGCGGCGGTTGTGCACCTTCCAGTGGCCGAAGAGGAAATCGAAATCGTGCGAGGGCTCGTGGAGCGCGGGCTTGGTCATGGGCTTTCCTGTGGCGGTCCGGGCGATTGCGACGCAAAACGAGCCAGGAGCCCGGCCGCCGCCAACGCGGCGATCAACATGCGACGGCGCGGATGATTGGAGTCGGTGCTGACCACCATCCCGCTGCCGGAGCACTCGCTACGGAACGGGATGTCGGACGATCGGTACTGACCATCCAGCAGCAAGCCGCGCTGCTGCAAAGGCCGATAACCGAGCGAGATGCGATGGATCAAGTCCTTCATCGTGGTGTCCTCAAGCCGCTTCGACTGCAGCGCTCTCGCCAACCAGGAACGGCGGAACAATGGCGTGCTTGTAAAGACGGAACCAATGCTCGCGATCGCTCGGGCCGTACAGGTCCAGCGTATGGATCACTTCGTGCGCGAACTCCACGCTGCCAAGGTGACTGGCGGTGATGACGCCGCCATCGCGCACTGCCAGTGCGCCGGAGTCGTAGCGCTCGGCGCCCGCATAACCGGGTACCTGGCTGTCGACCTGGCCAGGCCAGTTGCCGGTATGCCGGCAATCGTCGAGCACCCCGGCGCGCGCCAGTGCCAGCACACCGCTATCGATGCCCGCCACCGATGCGCCTGCCGCATGCAGCCGACGGATCGCCGCCACCGCAGGTTCACCCTCACCGCGCAGCCACAGATGGCCGCCGGGCACGATCAGCAACGCTGCAGCGGCGAAGTCGACCTGTGCCAGCGGCAGATCCGGCTGCACAGTCAGGCCACCCATCGACACCACCGGCTCCAACTGGAAACCCACCGTCCGCACCTGCCAGTCTCCAGGACGACGGATCTCGCACAGCGCCAGCGCGGCCTGCCAGTCGGCAAAGCCCTCAAAAACCAGAAAATAAACTGTATCGCGCATGTCGTACCCCTCCGCTAGGTAGGTGCAGCATGCGCACCTCCTGCTGCCAACGTGCTGTCAGCAGGGGCAGCGTCACGGCAATTCCGAGGCAGCGATCGGCCCTTGGAACACAATGGCTGGCGCGGTTCAGCCGGAGTCGGGACAATGCGCCATTCATCTGCCTCGGACCCACCATGAAGCCCATCTCGTTGATCCAGTTCCTGATCGAGGAACGCCGCGCCGGCCATATCAATGCCGAACTTTCGCTGTTGATCGAAGTAGTAGCGCGCGCCTGCAAGCGCATCGCAGTGGCCACCAACAAGGGCGCGCTCGGCGGCGTGCTGGGTATGGCCGGCAGCGACGACGCGCTCAGCATGAATATCCAGGGCGAGGCACAGAAGAAGCTCGATGTGATCTCCAATGAAATTCTGCTGGAGGCAAACGCTTGGGGCGGTCATCTGGCGGCCTGCGCCTCGGAGGAAATGGAAGATCCGCAGCAGATCCCGGACGGCTATCCGAAAGGCAACCATCTACTGTTGTTCGATCCGCTGGATGGCAGCTCGAACATCGACGTGAACATCTCGGTCGGCACGATCTTCTCAGTGCTGCGCTGCCCGGACGATGTCACCGAGCCGAAGGTCGTGGACTTCATGCAGCCAGGCACCGAGCAGCTGGCTGCCGGCTACGTGGTCTATGGTCCGGCTACCGTCCTGGTACTCACGTTCGGCCACGGGACCCATGAGTTCACGCTGGAGCGCGAGGTTGGCAGCTTCATGCTGAGCCGACGCGGTATCCGGATTCCCGAAGAGGCCACCGAGTTCGCCATCAACATGTCGAACCAGCGCCACTGGCAGGTGCCGATGCAGCGCTACATCGGCGAACTGCTGGCCGGCACGACGGGCCCGCGCGGCAAGGATTTCAACATGCGCTGGGTCGCCTCGATGGTTGCCGACGTGCACCGCATCGTGACCCGCGGCGGCGTGTTCTATTACCCGCTGGACGCGAAGATCCTGCAGCAGGGCGGCAAGTTGCGACTGATGTACGAAGCCAATCCCATGGCCTTCATCATCGAACAAGCCGGCGGCGCAGCCACCACCGGACGCGAGCGCATCATGGACATACAGCCGTCCAAGCTGCATCAGCGCGTGCCGGTATTCCTCGGCTCAAAAAAGGAAGTGGAGATTGCCACCCACTACCACCTGGAAGCCGACGGCGCGCTGGGCTGAGCTGCTGCTCTCCCTGCGCGCAGGGGGAGGAGCGAAACAAGAACAAGACAGCACTAGCACTGCCCGACCCATGCCCCGATAACACCACGTTCTGCCCACACACTCGCTACTCAGCCAATCTCACTCGGGCGATACGACCGATGTCTTTCCGCCGTCAGCTGCTGCCCCTGCTCGCCACGCTCGCGTTAAGCGCGTGCTTTGGTGGCAGCAAACCCACGCCGCCGCCGGTCACGCCGCCGGTGGTCCCCGTGGTGCCCGTAAAGCTGAAGATCGGCCTCGCGCTTGGCGGCGGTGCGGCGAAGGGGTTTGCGCATATCGGCGTGATCAAGATGCTGGAGGCTAGCGGCATCCATCCGGATGTGGTGTCTGGCACCAGTGCCGGCAGTGTGGTCGGCGCGCTGTATGCCAGCGGCATGGACCCGTTCCAGTTGCAGGAGCAGGCGTTTGCGCTGGACGCATCGAATATCCGCGATGTACGGCTGTTTTCCGGTGGCCTGGTGCAGGGCCGAAAATTGCAGGACTACGTCAATCAGCTGGTTGGTCAGCGGCCGATTGAAAAGCTGAAGCTGCCGTTCGCGGCAGTAGCGACGCAACTGGAAACCGGCCAGCGCACGGTGTTCGTGAGCGGCAACACCGGACAGGCAGTGCGCGCCTCCAGCAGCATTCCAGGTGTGTTCGAGCCTGCCGAAATCAGCGGCAAGCACTACGTCGATGGCGGAGTGGTGAGCCCGGTGCCGGTCGATGCGGCGCGTCAACTCGGCGCTGACTTCGTGATTGCCGTGGACATCTCGACCAGGCCAAGCGGTAGCAATCCGCAAGGCATGGTGAACATCGTCGGCCAGTCGATCACGATCATGGGCCAGCAACTGGGCGCGCAGGAACTGGCGCGCGCCGATGTGGTGATCCGGCCCAGCGTCGGCGGCATCGGCGCCACCGATTTCGAGCAGAAGGACCAGGCCATTCTCGAAGGCGAAAGGGCAGCGTTGGCCGCGATTCCGGCGATCCGCGCGAAACTTGCCGCGCTGGCTGCGGCACGGCAGATCCCGGCCACTGCGCTTCCTTGAAGGAACTTGCGGAAGTCCGCTTTTTGCTCGCCATCCGCAGGCATGCCCTCCTGCACTTGGAGTACGGCGAATCAAGCTGCTAGCGTGCACGCTCACCTGCACGTCGGAGTTGCTCCATGTTGAAACGTTCGCATTTGTCCGTCCCCTTGCTGCTGGCTGCGGTGTGGTTACCCAGCGCGTTTGCAGCGCCGGCGGACGTCGATCCACGCATCGAGCAACTGCTGGGTCAGTTGGGCAAGGTGCGTACCGTCGATTCCGTGGCGATCTCGCCTGACGGCACCCAACTGGCCTGGGTGATCCAGCGTGAGGGCAAGTCGGCGATCGAGGTGGCTGCTGCCGATGGCACCCACGCACACAGTGTCAGCGCCGCACCCAAACCCGGCGCTTGCGCGGAATCGGGGATCGCCTGGGCGCCGGATTCGCATCATCTGGCGTTCGTGTCCGACTGTGGCAGCGATCTGACCAGCACGAAAGTGATGCAGAACGACATCTATCTTGCCGATACCACGGGCAACACCGCGCCCACTCGCCTGGCGCAACTCAAGGGCTATGCACGGGCACTGCAATGGACCGCGGATGGCAAGTCACTGGGTTTCCTGTATGTGGCAGGTGCAACCCGCCACGCCAGCGCGTTGTCCGCCGCGAAGCCGGCCGCCGGTGAAGTCGGTGTGGAGGGCGTGGAGGTGCAACGGGTTGCCAGTCTGGACATCAGTAGCGGCACACTGCACGAGCTGACCCCAGCCGGAACCTACGCCTACGAATTTGACTGGTCGCCGGACGGCTCACGGATCGCCTACACCGCCGCACCGCCGCCGGGCGACAACAACTGGTGGGTCGCCAAACTCTACGTGCAGCCAGCGCAGGCTGATGCCAGTGCAACGGTGCTGGTGGACCCCTCCATTGGCGGCGGATCGCTGCACGGCTTGCAGATCGCGTTGCCGCGCTGGTCACCGGATGCATCGCGGATCGCTTTCATTGGTGGCCTGATGAGCGATCAGGGTTCCACCGGTGGCGATATCTACGCGGTGTCGACTGATGGCGGCCATGCGCCCGTGGACCTTACCCCCGGCACCCATGTCACACCGTCTTGGCTGGCCTGGAAAGACCCGCAGCGGATGCTGGTCAGCCAGGTGGCGAACGGACAGAGCGAAGTTGCCGAATATCATGTCAGCACGAGCGCGGCCGTGGCGGATCACGCGCTGTTCAGCGTACCAGCCAGCATCGGCGACGGTAGCGCAGACATGGCATTGGCGTTGTCGCGCGATGGTCAGCACATAGCCTACGTGGACAGCTCCTACACGGCGGCGCCGGAAGTGCATGCCGGCGTGCTTGGGCATACCGCGCCGCCCGCGGTCACCCAATTCAACGCCGGGCTCAAGCCGGCGTGGGGCAAGGCTGAATCGGTGGAGTGGAACAACGAAGGTTTCCACGTGCAGGGCTGGTTGCTGTATCCGGCCAACTACGACGCGAAGAAGAAGTACCCGATGATCGTCAGCGTGCACGGCGGCCCGTCGAGCGCGGTGATTCCGCGCTGGCCAGGCGTGGGCTACGGCAGCGCGCCATTCTCTGCGCTCGGCTATTTTGTGTTCATGCCCAATCCGCGCGGCAGCTACGGTCAGGGCGAAAAGTATGTGCAGGCGAACCGTCGCGATTTTGGCTACGGCGATCTGCGTGACGTGCTCGCCGGCATCGATGCGGTCGAGAAGAAAGTGCCGGTGGATGACAAGCGACTCGGCCTCACCGGCTGGAGTTACGGCGGTTTCATGACGATGTTCGCGGTCACCCAAACCCAGCGCTTTCATGCTGCGGTGGCCGGTGCCGGCATCGCGAACTGGCAGAGCTATTACGGTCAGAACCTGATCGACCAGTGGATGCCGCCGTTCTTTGGTGCCAGCGTCTACGACGATCCGGCGATCTACGCGAAGAGCTCGGCGATCAACTTCATCAAGCAGGTGAAAACACCGACGCTGGTGGTGGTTGGCGATCGCGACGCCGAATGCCCGGCGCCGCAATCGTTCGAGTTCTGGCACGCGCTGCGCGCGCAGAACGTGCCCACCTCGCTGGTGGTGTATCCGAACGAAGGCCACCGCTTCATCGATCCTGTGCACCAGCGCGACGTGCTGCAGCGTGCGCTGGGCTGGTTCGGGAAGTACCTGCCGGCGTCGGAGTAAATCGCACCAGCCGCCACTCGGCTGAAAGAAGAAACATGAACCGCCGGCGCCCAGCGTCGGCGGTTTTTTTTATCCGCAAACGCGTGCGCTGTGTGGTCAAAGCACGCCTAAAACAGTTCGCCCTGCGGCGAAGGCTTTCGCGGCGGCACGAAGTGGCTGGTGTCGAGTTGCAATTCACGGGTACGAGCAAAGCCGTGCTTGCGGCTGGCAACCTCGAAGCGACGGCGCAGCAAGTCGGCAAACGGCCCCTGCCCATGCATGCGCGTGGCGAAGTTGCTGTCGTAGTCGTGGCCACCGTTCATCTGCTGCAGCAGGCTCATCACATGTTCTGCCCGCTGTGGCACGTGCAGCGCCAGCCATTCGCGGAACAGCTGCTTCAATTCGTACGGCAGGCGCAGCGTGGTGTAACCGGCGCAACGCGCACCGGCGTCGGCCGCCTGCGCCAACACCGCTTCCATGTCGCGATCATTCAAGGCAGGAATGATCGGTGCCACCAGCACTCCGACCGGTACGCCGGCCTCGGTCAACGTGCGGATCGTCTTGAGCCGCCGATGCGGTGCGCTGGCGCGCGGCTCGAGTTTTGCGGCCAGGTGGTTATCCAGCGAATTGACCGAGACGAACACCTGCACTAGCCGCTCGCGCGCCATCGGCACCAGGATGTCGAGGTCGCGCTCTACCAAGGCGTTCTTGGTGACGATGGTGCAGGGGTGGCGGCATTCGGCGAGCAGTTCCAGCGCCGCGCGGGTCAGCCGCCAGCGCTTCTCGATCGGTTGATAAGGATCGGTATTGCTGCCGATATTGATCGGGCTGATCACGTAGCCGGGCTTGGCCAGTTCCGCACGCAGCACCTCGGCGAAATTGCCCTTCGCGCGCAGCTTCGTTTCGAAATCGAGCCCGGGCGACAGATTGAGATAGCTGTGCGAAGGCCGCGCGAAGCAATAAATGCAGCCGTGCTCGCAGCCGCGGTACGGATTGATCGCCTGGCTGAAGTGGATGTCCGGCGAGTCGTTGCGATTGATCACACTGCGCGCCCGCTCTTCGGTCACCTCGGTGCGCGGACGCGGAGCATCCTCGTCGAGCAGCTCGCGCGACCAGCCATCGTCTTCGGCAAGGTGACGGATGCTTTCGAAGCGCCCCTCGGGATTGGAGGCGGCGCCGCGACCCTTGATCATCCGCTGGCCTTGAGCCGGATCTTGCGGAATTGGCGGCGGCAATGAATCGTCCATCGGCACAGTTTGCCGCGGCGTTGTCTCAGCAGGCGCGACATCCGCGCATGCGCGCGCGTGCCCCCCCTGCAAGACGCGTCACGGCGGAGCTATGATGCGCTCGTCCGGCCACCGGGGACCGGCATCTAACCATGCGTTCGAGGCTCATCATGCGCTGGCTGCTGTTTGCCCTAACCCTGTTTGCCATCGTGCTGTGCTTTACCAGCCATGGTGCTGGTGCCATGGCCTGGTGGCTGATGATCAGCGTCATCGGGACGTTCGCCACTACGCTGGCGTTTGCGCAGGCGAAGATCGCTCGCAATGCACGCAGCGATAGCCTGTCCGAATACGAGCTCACACGGCTGCGCGAAAGACGCCCGCATGGGACCGAGGACCTGGGCAATCACAATCGCTCCACATCGCAACGATGACTCTATGCGGGGCGCGGTGTCGGGGCAGCGCCTGCTGTCCATTGCCTCGTCAGACCAGGAGTGTGTGATGACTGCAACCGGCTTGATTATTTTTCTGCTCATAGGCGCCATCGCCGGCTGGCTCGCCGGCTTGATCGTGCGCGGCTTCGGTTTCGGCTTGATCGGTAATATCGTGGTCGGCATTGTCGGTGCGTTCCTCGCCGGCTGGTTGCTGCCTATGCTCGGGGTCAGCTTCAGCCTTGGCAGCCCGATCGTCACCAGCATCGTCTACGCGATGATCGGCGCGATTGTCTTGCTGGTGCTCATCGGTTTGATCCGGCGAGCCTGATCTGGGCCGTACTCACCGGCAACAAAGTTGCCGGTGAGTACGGCGTTCGCGGATCCACCATTTCAGAAATATCCGGGCGGCGCGGTTGCATCCGCCAGGTATGCGGCAGCGTCGCAACGATTGCCGTGATCGGGCTACACTCGGGCTTCGATTATCGCCGGGCACTCATGCCTGCTGCGGTTTCCCGTCGCCGCTGGGCGATTCCTAGCACGCCGAGCCCGCAGGAGGCCAACCATGTCCAAGCTTTATCCGGTCAACCCCACGTTTGCTGCCGCAGCTCGCCTACGCCGCGACGACTACACGCGCCTGTATGCCGAGTCGGTCAGCGACCCGGAGGGTTTCTGGAGCCGCATTGGACAACGGCTGGACTGGATCAAGCCACCGACGAAGATCAAGGACGTATCGTTCGACCCGAAGAATCTGCATATTCGCTGGTACGAGGACGGCCAGCTCAATGTGAGCGCCAATTGCCTCGACCGCCATCTGGTCGAGCGTGGCGACAAGGTGGCGATCATTTTCGAAGGCGATGATCCGAACGACTCGCGCCGGATCACCTATCGCGAGCTGCATGCGGAAGTGTGCAAATTCGCGAACACGCTGAAGAACCTCGGCGTGGCCAAGGGCGACCGCGTGGCGATCTACCTGCCGATGATTCCCGAGGCGGCGGTGGCGATGCTCGCTTGCGCGCGCATCGGCGCAGTGCACTCGGTGGTGTTTGGCGGCTTTTCGCCCGATTCGCTGGCCGGCCGCATCGCCGACTCTACGGCGAAACTGGTGGTCACTGCCGACGAAGGCATGCGCGGCGGCAAACGCATCGCGTTGAAGGCGAACGTGGATGCGGCGCTGGAGCGTCCCGGCACCAATAGCGTGGAAACCGTGATCGTGGTCCGTCGCACCGGTGCCGCGGTGCCGATGCAGTCGCCACGCGACCGCTACTACCACAATCTTATGGACGGCCAGACGGCCGATTGCCCGGCCGAGCCAATGGAGGCCGAGCATCCGCTGTTCATCCTCTACACCTCCGGCTCCACCGGCAAGCCGAAGGGCGTGCTGCATACCTCGGCCGGCTATCTGGTCTACACCAGCTATACGCACGAGCAGGTGTTCGACCTGCGCGCGGACGATGTCTACTGGTGCACCGCCGACGTGGGCTGGGTCACTGGGCATAGCTACGTGGTGTATGGACCACTGGCGAACGGCGCCACCACGGTGATGTTCGACGGCGTGCCTAACTACCCAGATTTCAGCCGCTTCTGGCAGGTGATCGACAAGCATCACGTCACGCTGTTCTACACCGCGCCCACGGCGATCCGTGCGCTGATGCGCGAGGGCGAGGCACCGGTGAAGAAGGCTTCGCGCGCTTCGCTGCGCCTGCTGGGTACGGTCGGTGAACCGATCAATCCGGAAGCGTGGGAGTGGTATCACCGCGTGGTCGGCGACGAGCGCTGCCCGATCGTGGATACCTGGTGGCAGACCGAGACGGGCGGCATCCTGATCACGCCGTTGCCGGGTGCGATCGACGCGAAGCCCGGTTCGGCGACGCTGCCGTTCTTCGGCATCAAGCCGGCCATCGTCGATGCGAACGGCGAGGTGCTGGAAGGCGCCGCCGAGGGCAACCTGCTGATCACGGACTCCTGGCCAGGCCAGATGCGCACGGTTTACGGCGACCACCAGCGCTTCATCGAAACCTATTTCAGCGCTTATCCGGGCAACTACTTCACTGGCGACGGTGCGCGACGCGACGAGGATGGCTACTACTGGATCACCGGCCGCGTCGACGACGTGATCAACGTCAGCGGCCATCGGTTGGGTACGGCCGAGGTGGAAAGCGCACTGGTGTCGCATCCGAAGGTGGCGGAAGCCGCCGTGGTCGGTTGCCCGCACGACATCAAGGGCCAGGGCATCTACGCGTATGTCACGCTGATTGCCGGCGAGACCGGCAGCGACGAACTGCGCAAGGAACTGATCGCCTGGGTGCGCAAGGAGATCGGTCCGATCGCCACGCCGGATTACCTGCAGTGGGCGCCAGGTCTGCCAAAGACCCGCTCGGGCAAGATCATGCGGCGCATCCTGCGCAAGATCGGCGAGAACCTGCCTGATCAGCTCGGCGATATTTCCACGCTGGCTGACCCGGGTGTGGTGAAGAACCTGGTCGATGAGCGTTTGATCAAGTAACGCCCGGCGGCAGGCACTCATGCAGACGACGGACGGTCAGAGTCCCGCGGAAATCGCGCAGCACCTGCGCGATGATGAAATTCACGTGTGGCGACTCGGCTATCGGCGTGAACTCGGACGCGCACCATTGCGCGCGCTGCTTGCTGCCTATCTTGGCCAGCCGCCCGAAGCACTGACGCTGATCGATGGTGAATTCGGTCGCCCGGCGTTGGCTGCACCGCACGATGCGCTGGCTTTCAACTGGTCGCACAGCGGTGATCGGGCGCTGCTGGCGATTGCCCGCGGCATTGCGCCGGGGATCGATATCGAGCGGCACAGCGCTCGACCGCGAGCGCTCGAAATTGCACAGCGCTACTTCTGTGCCGACGAAGCGGATGCGTTGGCCATGCTGGATGCCGCGCAACAGCCGGCGGCCTTCATGGAGCTGTGGACGGCGAAGGAAGCCGTACTGAAGGCACTCGGTCGCGGCATCGCCTTTGGCCTTGATCGGCTGCGCTTCGCTATACCGCCAGCAACGCTGGGCCTGCTCTGGCTGGACGGAGATGACATCACGCAATGGCAGCTGCAGCGACTTGATGTCGGCCCCGAATGTGTGGCGGCGCTGGCGTGGCGGGGCGCGCCACGCCGCATCCGCAGCTGGACACTTGCCGCGGCTGACTGAACGCGGCACTGTGGTCGGCCAATCTTGCAAGCCACACCTCGCCACCATGACTGTGCTCAGCGTCAACCTCAACAAGATCGCCGTGCTGCGCAATTCGCGCGGCGGCAACGAGCCGGATATCTGCCTGGCCGCGCAGACCTGCATTGAATCGGGCTGTGGCGGCATCACCGTGCATCCACGACCGGATCTGCGCCATGTGCGTCCCGACGACGTGCGCGCACTGGCGGCATTGTTGCGCGGGAGAGTGGAATACAACATCGAGGGTAATCCGTTTGCCGGACCGCGCGGGCAATACCCTGGGCTGATCGCGCTCGCGCGGGAGGTGCGACCCACCCAGGTAACGCTGGTCCCCGACGGCGATGGCCAGATTACCTCCGATCACGGATTCGACCTGCAACGCGACATCGAGCGCTTGCGGCCGCTGGTGGCTGAGCTGCTTGAACTCGGTTGCCGGGTCAGTCTGTTCGTTGATGCCGGCACCGAAAATTTCGAGAAAGCTGTAGCGATAGGCGTGCGACGGATCGAGATTTATACCGGTCCCTATGCGCAGGCCTTCGCTGACGGGCAACCTGCTGCCGCCCTCGCGGCTTGCGTTGACACTGCGCGGCGCGCGCAGCAGGCGGGGTTGGCGGTCAATGCCGGCCACGATCTCAGTCAGGCCAATCTGGGCACGTTCAAGGCGGCGATACCCGGCTTGGCCGAAGTCTCGATTGGCCATGCACTGATCGGCGAGGCACTTTACGAAGGGCTGGCCACCACGGTGCGCAACTATCTACAGATCCTGCGCTGAGCCAACCCGACTGCGGTTTGCGGCTCACCCCATCGGACAAACAAAAACCCCCGCGCGAGGCGGGGGTTTTTGTTTGTCCTTCATGCTTCTGCTTTCGCGGAAGCTGACCTTGCCAGCACGGTTACCGAGTTACTGCCCTTCGGTAAAGCCGATCTTGGTCAGGTTGTAGCTTTTTGCATCAGCCAGAACGGTTGCCACGTACTGATAGGCAGCCGCGTCATCAGCCGCAATCTGGATTTCCGGCTGATCGGCTTGCTGGGAAATCACCGCGAGCTGTGCCTTAAGGCCCGGTTCGTCCACCGGTGTATCGTTCCAGTAAAACGCGCCGCTGGGGTCGATCTTCAGATGGATCGGCTCGAGCGGATTGGGTGGATTGACGACGTTCGGATTCGGCTGCGGCAGGTCGACCTTGATCTTGTGTGCCAGCACAGGTGCCGTGATCATGAAGATGATCAGTAGCACCAGCATCACGTCGACGAGCGGCGTGACGTTGATATCCGACATCGGTCCACTGGTGTTGGTAGTGAAGGCCATACTCGTTACCCCTTCGGTGCGTCAGTGGTCATGAAGCCGACATGCACCATGCCCGAGTCCTTGGCATCACCGATGATCTTTTTCACGACCTTGAACTGCGTCGCCTTATCCGCACGGATCTGCAATTCCGGCTGCGGCACCTTCTGCGCATTGACTAGAAACTGCGCTTTCAGCTCGGGCTCCGTGATCTCATGATCATTGAAGTACATGCTGCCATCCTGCTTAACCGCCAGATCCAGCGGCGGCACCGGCATTTCCTCATCCTTGGCTTTCGGATTGGCGGTGGGCAACTCGATCGTGACAGTGTGCGACATCAGCGGGGCGGTGATCATGAAGATGATCAGCAGGACCAACATCACGTCGACTAGCGGCGTGACATTGATTTCCGACATCGGACCGCCGGCTGTGCCACCAGAACTCATAGCCATGAGTCAGGCCTCAATTAAGACTTAAGCGTCGGTGCGGCGCCTTCGACACGCGAACCGGTAGCGAAGAAGTCGTGCAGGTCATGCGCGAATTCGTCAAACCGTGCGTAGGTCAGGCGATTCGAACGATTGAAGAAGTTGTACGCCAGCACGGCCGGGATCGCGGTGAACAGACCGAACGCGGTCATGATCAGCGCCTCACCCACGGGGCCTGCCACGGCGTTCATCGATGCGTTGCCGGTAGCTGCAATGCCGATAAGCGCGTGGTAAATGCCCCACACCGTACCCAGCAGACCGACGAACGGTGCCGAGGAACCGACCGTGGCGAGCAAGGTCAAGCCGCCTTCAAGGCGCAGGCTTTCACGCGACACGGCCTGACGCAGGGCCCGGTCGATGAACTCCGAACGGCTCAGCGATTCGGCCAGACGGCCGGTGTTGCTGCCCGTCGTGGTCTGCTGATGATGGGCAACCGCCGAGGCGGCATCCAGTGCGATCTTGGAGAACGGTTCGCCCTTGGGCTGAGCTTCCAGCTCGCGGATCGCGTCCTGAGTGGAGCTATTGCCCCAGAAGCCATCGATCACCTTGTCGGCACGGCCTTTGACCATGGCGTTGCGGATCGCGTTGGCGACGATGAAGTACCAGGACAGGAACGACATCAGGACCAGCGTCACGAAGACGATCCAGCCAAGAAAATCGAAATTCTGAACCAGGTGACTGAAACCCATGGCTTTCATGGCTTCAGCGTTGGTATTGCCGCCCATGGCCTGTGCGGCATCGGTTGTTGCAGAAGTCTGTAGGAACATAACGCTACCCTAGGGAAGTCAAGCGTGAACTGTAACTGTAATCCAGTGATCCGGATTGCAGATGATTATTGGTCAGCCAGATTGAAGTTGACTGGAATGCGTGCATAGCCTTCCACCTTCTTTCCGCCTTTGACCTCTGGATTGAAACGCCAATGTTGCACCGCATCCATGGCAGCTCGGTCGAGTTCCCGGAAACCACTGGATTTCTCTACCGTGACACTCTTCGGTGAGCCATCCAGCCCGACCAGAACCATCAGTATCACGGTGCCGGTATGGTGCTCTCGCACAGCCTGCGGCGGATACTTTGGATCAGGACGGCTGCCATAGCTCAGATCCGAACCTGCTGCGATATCCGCTGGCGGCGCCGGTGGTGCTGGCGGCGCTGGCGGTGCTGCTGCAACCGCATTCTGCGAAACCTCTTCTACCGCTGGTGGCGGAGTCGGCGGCGGCGGAGTCGGTGGCGGCTTGACCGTTTGAATGATCTTCGGCGGTGGCTGCTTTGGCGGCTCCGGCGGCGGCGGCGGCGGCGGTGGTGGTGGCGGCGGCGGTTCGATGAAATTCACCTGGACGATGTGTTCCTTCTCGGCGTGCTTCTGGCTCGGAGGAGCCATCGGCGCAACCAACAACAGGAACGCAAACGCATGCAGCCCGATGGCAACTGCTAATGCCCAGGTGCGTTTCCAACTAAACGGCTCGCGCCCGATTTCTTCGTTACTTGAGGCCATCTGTCACTATCTGAAGCTAGTCAATCGGAAGAGAACGTTGCCGCAGGGCGTACTCCGAAACCGTCTGTTGCTAGGACGGAACTCGCCGCTGGGGAGACGCAGGGAAAGGTCTTTAACGGTACAACAGAGCATCACGTTTGTATAGCACCCAGGGGCAGATAGAGATGGACGTCCATCTGCTTCCCGAGTGCTTGATGCCTGCCTTATTTCTGGGCTCCAGCCGACTTCAGCCATGCATTGGCTTTGTCCGCTGTTTCCGGTTGCTGCGCAGCCAGCTTCATGTCGGCGATCGCGGCGGGTTTGTTTTTCAGGCCAAGCTCACTTTTGGCCAGCAGCATGTAGGCAGTGCCCTTGTGCTTCACGCCCTTGTCGATACCCTGCTGCACCAGTCCCTTGGCTTGACTGTACTTGTTATCGTCCAACAGCAGTCGACCAGCGTTCACGGCGGCTTCGCCATCTTTCGCTGTCGGCACCGCCTTGGTGTAAGCATCGAGCGCCTTGCTGTTGTTACCCGCCAACTCGGCAGCCTCGCCAAGCAGGATGTAATTGTCCGCGCTGGACGTGACAACACCCTTACTCATGCCTTCGTCAAGCACTTGCGTGGCCTTGACGGCATCTGGCGTCGCATCGTCTTTGGACTGACCGGTGATCAGGTACAGCTTGGCCAGATTCACATAGTCCAGTTCGCTGGTGAGCGTGCCGCCCGCGCGCGCCTTCTCCAGCAGCTGGATCGCTTCAGGATACTTCTGCGCCTGCATCAGGATGGACAACGAATTGTCGAGCGCCTTCGGATCGTTCGGATTGGCCGACAGCTGCTGCTGTGCCATCTGTGCGGCCTGATCCGTCTGGCCGGATTCGGAATAGCTGGCCATCAGGATCTGGTTCCAGTTCGGATCCTGCTTGTCGGGCAGCGACTGCGCTTTCTTGATCGCGGCGATCGCTTCGGGATACTTCTTCAGGCGATAGTCGGCGTTGCCTTCCAGCGCATAGGAGTTCGCGGTTTCCCGCTTGCCCTCGGCGCGCCATTTGGTGATGGTGTCCAGTGCCGCCTGGTATTGCTCATCGGCAACCTGGAATTCCGCCAGTTCGTACTCAAGCTGGAAGTAGGTGTCGTTCGGCATCACGCCGTTGGCAAGCGAACGCTGCAGCAGATCGATCGCGCCCTTGTAATCGCTATCGTTGTATTTGATCGTGGCCATGCCCTGCAGTGCCAACGCCTGGGCGTACTTGCTCTTGCTACCACCATCGATGATCGGCTGCAGATACTGCGTGGCCTTCGCCTTGTCGCCTGCGGCGACGGCGTCCAGACCCGCGTTGACGGCCTTCTGGTCTTTCTCGGTGGTCAGATCAAGCTTGGGCGCAACGCGCGTGGTATTTGGGTACTGCACTACTTTCTTGTCTTTGGCCGAACTGCTGTCGGCCAGCGCCGGACTGCTGACCAGCGACAGCAACAAGACTGCACTCGCCAGCATCGTGAACGCTTTGGCATGCTTCATGGGTGGTCCTCGTATCAATCAGCGCGTATCGAAAGTTGCGCGGGGGATTACGGAGCGTAACCCGAGCGGGCAAGTCATAACAAGTCGCACTGCCGCAAAAGATGTCGTTAAAAATCAATCACTTAACGATTTTTACTAGCAGACCACCCGACTATTTGCATCACAACCGGCGCTTTTTTGCGTTCTTCGCGGGCCGCCGCGGCAAACGTTCTTGCCAGCAACGGCATGAAACCGGCGCAAAAACCTGGAACCGGCAGGACTGCCGAGGCAGCCGCCGGTTCCGGTTTCGGATCAGATGTCCAGATTGGCCACTTTCAGCGCGTTCGCTTCGATGAATTCGCGGCGCGGCTCAACCGCCTCGCCCATCAACATCGAGAACATCTGGTCGGCGGCAATCGCATCCTCGATGCCGACCTGCAGCATGCGGCGAGTCTCCGGATTTACGGTGGTTTCCCATAGCTGCTCCGGGTTCATTTCGCCCAGGCCTTTGAAGCGCTGGATGCTGCGGCCTTTCTTCGCCTCGTCGAGCAACCAGTTGCGCGCTTCGACGAAACTGAGCACACCACGTGACCCGTTGCCGCGCCGCACGACCGCATCGCCCTGCACCATGCCGGCGACTTGCTGGCTGATGCTGAGGATCGACTTGAACTCGTTGGTGCTGAAGAACGGCTGCGGGAAAAACCAGGTGTGGCTGAGCCCGTGCTGCTCACGTACCACTTCGATCGCGGCGGGTTGTTCGCCGTGTGCCGGGCGCAGCGACAGCTTGTAACGAGGCTTGCCCAGACCGCTGGCAGCGAGCCGTTGTTCGGCCTGTGCCAGCCACGCCTGCATGGCGGCCGGGTCGGCCCACAGCGCCGGCTCCAGCGGTGTGTGCTCAAGCATGGCGGTCAGCATGGCGACGTCGAAGCGATGCGACAACTTCGCGATCTGGTCCAGCGCCTGCTGGTAACCGCGCAGCAGCTTCTCCAGCGCCTCACCGGTAATCGGCGGTGCGTCCGGGCTGTACGTCAGCGACGCGTTGTCGACTGCGCTGGAAATCAGGTAGTCGTTCAGCGCGGTGTCGTCCTTGATGTACAGCTCCTGCTTGCCCTGCTTGACCTTGTACAGCGGCGGCAGCCCGATGTAGATGTGGCCGCGCTCGATCAGTTCGGGCATCTGACGATAGAAAAAAGTCAGCAGCAAGGTGCGGATGTGCGAGCCGTCGACGTCCGCATCGGTCATCAGGATGATGCGGTGGTAACGCAGCTTGTCCGGGTTGTACTCGTCCTTGCCGATGCCGGTGCCCAGCGCGGTGATCAGCGTCCCGACCTCGGCCGAGGCCAGCATGCGGTCGAAACGCGCCTTCTCGACATTGAGGATCTTGCCCTTCAGCGGCAGCACAGCCTGGGTCTTGCGGTTACGGCCCTGCTTGGCCGAACCACCGGCGGAGTCACCCTCGACCAGGAACAGTTCGCACAACGCGGGATCCTTCTCCTGGCAGTCAGCCAGCTTGCCCGGCAGGCCGGCGATGTCCAGCGCGCCCTTGCGCCGGGTCATCTCGCGCGCCTTGCGCGCCGCCTCACGAGCACGCGCAGCGTCGACCACCTTGGAGGCGATCGCCTTTGCTTCGCCCGGGTGTTCCAATAGGAACTCGCCGAGCTTCTCGTTGACGACGTGCTCGACCACCGTCTTGACCTCGGACGAAACCAGCTTGTCCTTGGTCTGCGAGGAGAACTTCGGGTCGGGCACCTTGACTGACAGCACGGCGATCATGCCTTCGCGCATGTCGTCGCCGGACAGCGCGACCTTGGCGGTTTTGGCCAGCCCTTCTTTCTCGATGTAGTTCTGCAGCGAACGGGTCAGCGCGGCACGAAAGCCGGTGAGGTGGGCGCCGCCATCGCGCTGCGGAATGTTGTTGGTGAAGCAGAACATCGACTCCTGGTAGGAATCGGTCCACTGCATCGCCACTTCCACGGTGATGCCGTCCTGCTCCGCCGTCAGGCTGATCACGTTCGGGTGCAGCGCGGTCTTCAGTTGCGCCAGATGCTGCACGAACGAACGGATGCCGCCTTCGTAGGCAAACGTGTCCTGGCGTCCTTCGCCGCGCTCGTCCTTCAGCTCGATGGTGACGCCGGAGTTGAGGAACGCCAGCTCACGCAGGCGCTTGGCGAGGATGTCGTAATGAAATTCGATGTTGTTGGTGAATGTCGCGGGGCTCGGCAGGAAACGCACCATGGTGCCGCGCTTGGTCGACGGCCCGAGCACCTTGAGCGGAAACAGCGGCTCACCGTGGGAGTATTCCTGTACGTGCTCGTGGCCCTCGCGGTAGATCGTCAACCACAGGTGTTCGCTCAACGCATTGACCACGGACACGCCAACGCCGTGCAAACCGCCGGAAACCTTGTACGAGTTTGCATCGAACTTGCCGCCGGCATGCAGCACCGTCATCACCACTTCGGCGGTGGAACGGCCCTCATCCGGATGCATGTCGACCGGGATACCGCGGCCGTTGTCGATGACGCTGACCGAGCCGTCGTCATGGATGGTGACCACGACCGTGTCGCAATAACCGGCCAGGGCTTCATCGATCGCGTTGTCGACGACTTCAAACACCATGTGGTGCAGGCCGGTGCCGTCATCGGTATCGCCGATGTACATGCCGGGGCGCTTGCGCACCGCTTCCAGGCCTTTGAGTACCTTGATGTTGCTTGAGTCGTAGTTGGATTCGTTCATGCGTCGACCGTTTCCTGGCGCCAGCGACCCGCCCGGCATGGCGCCGTGAGAGGCCGGACAAGGGTTATGCAATCTTTGGATGATGCAACCTTTCGATTATAGCAGGCGCGTCAGCTGACCTTGTTCCACGTGGAACACACGCGAAGGAAGCGTCTGCAGGGCCTGCGGTACCTCGGTACCCGTCAGCAGCACCTGCGCCCCTGCCGCGACCAGCTGCGCCGCTACGGCCGCCTGGTGTGGCTGATCCAGCTCGGAGGCGAGATCGTCCAGGCAGACGATCGGCCACTCGCCACGACACTCTGCGTAGAGTTCGGCCTGTGCCAACAGGCAAGCTAGCGCGGTGAGCTTTTCCTGGCCGCGGGAAAGGTGCTCGCGCAGCGGTGCCTGTTCAAACGAGAGCGACCAGTCGGCCCGGTGGGCTCCTAGCGTGGTATGTCCGCGAGCCAGATCCCTGCCCCTCAGCTCGCGTAGCTGTTGCACCAAATCACGATCCTCAGCCCAGCCGCGGCGATAACGTAGTTCCAGTGCGCCGAGCTCGGGAAGCAAGCCCGCTACAGCTGTCTGCAGTCTTGGACGGAGCATATCGAGGTAGGTTCGGCGCAGGTCGTCGATCTGATGCGCGGTTTGCGCCAGTTCCGCTTCCCAGGGTGCAAATAGCTCATCGGTTGGCGTCGCCGCAGAGCGCAGCAGGCTGTTGCGCTGCTTCAGCGCCCGCTGATAGCGACGCCAGCTCGTCAGGAAATCGTGTTCCACGTGGAACACGCCCCAGTCGAGATAACGTCTGCGTTCCTCGGCTGCACCGGCGATCAGTGCGTGCGAGCCCGGTTCGAAGCAGACAACGGCACATTCGCGCACCAGTTGCCCGATGGTGACGCCCTCACCGTCCAGCTTTGCTTCCCAACGCGAACCGGCGCGCCCCAACCCCAAGCGAACCACGCGATCGTCCGCGTGCCGCAACTCGGCGAATACCGACAATTGACGCTCCCCCCGCTGCAGCAGCGCTTCCGACGCCCCGCTACGAAACGAGCGCGCGTGCGACAGCAGGAATACCGCTTCCAGCACACTGGTCTTGCCGGCGCCATTTGCACCGACAAACACGTTGATCGCCGGATCCAGCGGCTCGCCGACATCCGTCAGGCAGCGTAAGCCGTGAATGCGCAGCTGCTCCAGCCTCATGCGAGGACTCTCCACAAGCAAGAACGCCGGAGTCCCTCACGGGAACTCCGGCGTTGCCGATGGCTGCAGCACATGGTGACAACCATGCGCGAGGTGTCAGAGCCGCAACGGCATGATCACGTGGCGAGCGTGTTCGTTGTCGAACTCCTGAACCAGGCAGCTGGATTGCGCATCGCGCAAGCTGAGCCGGGCCTTGTCACCACGCAGTGCGGCCAATGCGTCAAGCAAGTAGCCGACGTTGAAGCCCACCGCCAGATCGGAGACGTGGGTTTCAGCCTCCACTTCCTCGACCGCTTCTTCCTGCTCAGGGTTGTGCGCCACGATGCGCAGCTTGCCCGGCGACAGCTCAAGCCGTACGCCACGGTATTTCTCGTTCGACAGGATCGCCGCGCGCTGCAGTGCTCCGCGTAGTACTTCGCGATCCAGCGTGGCGGATTTGTCTGCGCCAAGCGGGATAACCGCTTCGTAATCCGGGAAACGACCGTCAATCAGCTTGGATGTGAACATCACATCGCCGCGGCGTACGCGCAGATGGTTGCGGCCAAATTCCAGCTCGACCTGGCCATCGCCGGTTTCAAGCAAACCGACCAGCTCGTTGACACCCTTGCGGGGAATGATGATCTGCCGACGCGTGGTCACCGAGCTCAGCAGCTGGGTTTCCTTCATCGCCAGACGATGGCCGTCAGTGGCGACGCAGCGCAGGGTGTGTTCCTGAAGATCCAGCAGCATGCCGTTGAGGTAATAGCGCACGTCCTGGTTCGCCATAGCGAACGCCGTGCGCTCCATCAAGTCACGCAGGACTTCTTCGGGCAGGCTGACTTTTTCAACCAACTCGATTTCGTCAACGGTAGGAAATTCGCTGGCCGGCAAGGTCGTCAAGGTGAAACGACTGCGTCCGGCGTTGAGCGCCACTCGGTCGCCGTTGAGCTTGAGCTCGATCTTGGCGCCGTCGGGCAAGGCTCGCACGATGTCGAACAGTTTGCGTGCGGGAATCGTGATTTCACCGTCGACCAGCTTCTCGGCGTCGGTGGTGGCAACCATCTCCACTTCCAGATCGGTGCCGGTGAGCGAAAGCTTGCCTTGCCCAACCTTGACCAGCAGGTTGGCAAGCACGGGCAGCGTCTGGCGACGTTCGACCACGCCGACCACCTGTTGCAGTGGCTTGAGCAGAGCTTCTCGTTGGATGCTGAATTGCATGGCTTGGCTTCCCCTATACCTGCTGTTTTGTCTTTAAAAGAAGTGTAGTGGTTGTTGTAGGCTTGGTGGATAACTTTTTTTTTGCTATTTTCTTATAAATATCAGTAGCTTATTCGTTTTCTTGGGTGTGCTCTACGGCGCTGGCTGGCTGTGGGTGCTTTGTGGATAACTTGAAGCGGGTATTCATCCACCTATTATCCACAGCTTGGACCGGGGCTTATCCATAATCTTTGCGTTGTTTCTCGCTAGAGGCCAGCTCAACCGGTCAACGTGCGTATCAATTGCTCCCAGTCCTGGCGCATACGCGCGTCGGTTTCGACGAACTTGCGGATGGTTTTGCAGGCGTGCATCACCGTGGTGTGGTCGCGTCCACCAAAGGCTTCACCGATTTCCGGCAGGCTGTGTTCAGTCAATTCCTTGGACAACGTCATGGCGATCTGACGCGGCCGAGCAAGCGAGCGTACGCGGCGCTTGGACAGCAGATCCTGCAACCGCACGTTGAAATACTCGGCGGTGATCTTCTGAATATTCGGGATGGTGATCGCCTGGGCATGCGTGGCCAGCAGATCGCGCAGGGTTTCCTCGGCAAAATCGGTGGTGATCGGCTTGCCGTAAAAGTTCGCGCGCGCCGCTAGCGTATTCAACGCGCCTTCCAGATCACGGACGTTCGAGCGGATGCGCTTGGCTAGCAACATCGCCACGTTTTCGTCCACCAGCACACCTTTTTCGTGCGCCTTGGCCAGCAGAATCGCCGCCCGGGTTTCGAAATCCGGCGGCTCGATAGCCACGCTCAAACCCCAGCCCAGACGCGATTTCAGGCGTGGCTCGAGCTTGTCCACTTCCTTCGGATAGCGGTCGCAGGTCAGGATGATCTGTTGCTTGGATTCAAACAACGCATTGAAAGTATGGAAGAATTCTTCCTGCGTGGTGTCCTTGCCGGCAAAGAACTGGATGTCGTCGATCAGCAGCGCGTCGACCGAGCGGAAGCGCCGTTTGAACTCGTCCATGCTCTTGGCGCGCAACGCCTCGATCATCGAGCCGACAAATTGCTCGGAGCGCAGGTACAACACCTTGAAGTCCGGGTTGTGCTCACGCATCAGGTTGCCGGCGGCGTGCATCAGGTGGGTCTTGCCCAGCCCGGTGCCGCCGTACAACAGCAACGGGTTATAGGCGCGCCCCGGGTTTGTCGCCACCTGCATGGCGGCAGCCTTGCCCAGCTGGTTGGACTTGCCTTCGACAAAGGTTTCGAAGGTGTAGTGCGGATCCAGATTGTGGCTATGCGCAACCGCGGGCGCGGCCGTTGCTACCCTGGCTCGCGGCACCATGGCCGGCTTGGGCGCGATCGCCGGACGCGCCGAATTGGAGCCCACTTCCAGCCGCACCGGCCATGTTTGTCCGGTAAGCTGCTGCAACACCGTCTCGATGCTCGCCAGATAACGTTCGCGCACCGTGTCCAGGGTATAGGAATTGGGAGCAAACAACTGCAGACCACCTGGGTCGTCACGTGCCTGCAGTGGCATCAGCCAGGTGTGCAGGTCTTCGGCGCTCAAATCGCCCTCGAGACGCTCAAGGCAGCGCCGCCACAAATCACTCATGAATAGTTTTCAGCCACAGCTTGGGGCGCTTGCGCGCGGGGTGGATGGTCAAGTCTAACAGCAGCTTCCAGCCGAAGCCGGTGAGATATCCACAAGAGCATCCACAGGTTGTCATTACGCACCATTTGACAGCCATGACAATTACCCGACATACTTTCCAACCTTTTTATCCACATTCCCTTCGGAGTAAGCCATGAAGCGGACCTTCCAGCCCAGCAAGCTCAAGCGCGCTCGCACTCACGGTTTTCGTGCCCGTATGGCCACGGCCGATGGTCGCAAGATCCTCAACGCCCGTCGTGCCAAGGGTCGCAAGCGCCTGATCCCGTAAGCGCCTGATTCTGTAAACGCTGATTCAAAGGCGATCGATCCAGCAGCAGCTGCTTCGAAATTGCCTGATTCAAAAGCTACAGACCCCAAAGCAGCCGATTCAAAAGTGAGGGAACGGGTCATGCCTACCGCCGGATTACCGCGCGAGTCGCGGTTACGTCGGCCTGGTGACTTTGCCGCCTTGCGGACAAGCAGCGGACGCGCAGGCGGCCGCTGTTTTCATTTGCGCTATCGCGGCAACGAACTCGGTCACGCCCGGCTTGGGCTGGCGATCTCCAAGCGGGTGTCCAAGCGCGCCGTCGAGCGCAATCGCATCAAGCGGCTGCTGCGTGAATCGTTCCGACGCATTCGCCATCAGTTGCCGGCAATCGACATGATGGTGATGGCGCGCGAGCAGGCCGCGGGCGTAACGGGCCCGCAATTACTGGCCGAAATGGACCAGATGTGGAAGAAACTGCTGGCCAGTCACGCGCAAACATCTGCTTCGAATCCAGCCCACCATTGAAGCGAGTCGACGCGACCGCCACAATTGCGTGTTGACCTCTCCCTTTCCTCTTCCCTTCCGCGGCTTCCAAGTGTCGTGGCGTTACCCGGATTTGCTACGCGATGAATCAAACGCGCACCTTTCTCATGTTCGCCCTGCTGGCCGTGGCCTACTTCCTGTTCATGGCCTGGGAGAAGGATTACGCGCCGCCCGCACCGGTGGCGACCGTAGCCAGCGCTTCCAGTGCCGGCGCGCAAGCCGATGGCAGCGTGCCGCTGGCCACCACGGATACGGCAGCAGGCACCCCGGCGGCCACCCCGGGCGCCATTGCGCCGACAGCCGGCACGCAGACGACGACCTCGCAGCTGGTAACCATCAGCACCGACGTGTTGAATCTAACCGTGGATACGCGCGGTGGCAGCCTGATCCACGCAGACTTGCTGGATTACCCGTCGCTGCCCAAGACCCGCAAGGAACCCAATCCGCCACCGACCACGCTGCTGGATACCAGCGACGCCACTTATTTCGTGGTGCAGAACGGCTTGGTCAGCAGCAGCGACACCGCGCCGGCAGACCAGCCCAATCATCAGGCGGTATTCCAGAGCGCCAAGACTGCCTACACGATGGCCGACGGCCAGAACGAGCTGAATGTCGACCTGACCTGGCAGGATGCCGCCGGCCTCAAGGTCACCAAGACCTACAGCTTCAAGCGCGGCAGCTACGTGATCGGGCTGACCCAGCGCGTCGACAACGGCGGCAGCCAGCTGTGGAGCGGCAATGCTTACCAACAGTTGCTGCGGGTCGCGCCACCCAAGCCCGGCAGCTGGTTCGAGAACTACAGCAACCCGGAAGTAGGCGCGTTCCAGGGTGCCGCCTGGTACACCGGCGAGAAATTCGAAAAGCTGCCGTTCAAGGATTTCACCGAAGCGAAGGACCAGCTCGACAGCCAGTTCAAGGGCGGTTGGGCGGCGATGCTGAAGCTGTATTTCTTCGCTGCGTGGATTCCGCCAGCTGACCAGACCGACCATTACGTCACCGAGACGATCAACCCGGACAGTGCGCGACCGCGCTTCCTGATCCGTGCGGTTGGTCCCGCGTTGAGTGTGGCGCCGGGACAGAGCATCAGCAGCGCGGCACGCCTGTACCTCGGTCCCAATCGGCAGGGCACGCTGGATCAGGTTGCGCCCGGTCTCGATCTCACCATCGATTACGGCCTGCTCAAGCTGATTGCTGTACCAATGCATTGGGTGCTGTCGCAGTTTGAGCTGATCGCCCACAACTGGGGCGTCGCGATCATCCTGCTGGTGCTGCTGATCAAGGGAGTGACATGGCATCTGACAGCGGTGCAGTACCGCTCCAGCGCCAGGATGCGCAAGCTGCAGCCGCGTATTGCTCAGCTCAAAGAGCGTTACGGCGACGACAAGGTGAAGATGCAGCAGGCCACCATGGAGCTGTACAAGAAAGAGAAGATCAATCCGATGGGCGGCTGTCTGCCGGTATTGATCACCATGCCAGTGTTCTACGGCCTGTTCTACGTACTGAAGTACAGCCTTGAACTGCGTCATGCCTCGTTCTTGTGGATCCCGGATCTGAGCGCGCACGATCCGCTGTACATCCTGCCGGTGATTTACGCGCTGGTGATGCTCGGTACGCAATGGCTCAATCCGGCGGCGGCCGGCATGGATCCGGCGCAGGCGAAGATGATGAAGATCATGCCGTTGCTGTTCACGGTGATGTTCGCGTTCTTCCCCGCTGGCCTGTGCCTGTATTACGCAGTGAACGGTCTGGTTGGTCTGGGCCAGCAGTGGTGGGTTACGCACCACATCGAGCGCGAGGAAACTGCCAAGGCAGCTTGAGCAACCCTCTGACGCCCGCACCTTCCACAGCCGCGATCGGCAACCATCGCGGCTGTGTTCGTTTAGAGTCTCAGCATCATGTCCGATAACGTCACCGACACTATTGCCGCGATTGCCAGCGCCCCCGGCGCAGCGGGCGTCGGCGTGGTGCGTGTATCCGGGCCGGCAGTTCCATCGATCGCCCAGACTTTGCTGGGTCGCGCGCCGCGGCCGCGACATGCCCACTTCGCTGCGTTTCGCGATGCGGAAAACGAACTGATCGATCGCGGCCTGCTGTTGCATTTCCCCGCCCCTGCCTCCTACACCGGCGAACATGTGCTGGAGCTGCAAGGTCACGGCAGCGTGGTGTTGCTCGATGCCGTGTTGCGTCGCGTGTGTGAGCTGGGTGCGCGACTCGCGCGGCCGGGCGAATTCACCGAGCGTGCGTTTCTCAACGGCAAACTCGATCTGGCCCAGGCCGAAGCAGTCGCCGATCTGATTGCTGCACGCTCGCAGGCAGGCGCGCGCGCCGCACTGCAGTCGATGGAAGGTGTGTTCTCGCGCAAGGTCGAGGCACTGCTGCAGGCCTTGATCGCGCTGCGCGTGCATATCGAGGCAGCGATCGATTTTCCAGAAGAGGAAATTGATTTCCTCGCCGACCCGGCGATCGGTCGCCAGCTTGCGGCCTTGCGCGGCGAACTGACCGAGTTACTGAGAGAGGCGCAGCGTGGATTGCGCCTTAACGACGGCCTGCGTGTTGCGATCATTGGCCGTCCAAACGCCGGCAAGTCGAGTTTGTTGAACGCCTTGGCTGGCAGCGATCGGGCGATCGTCAACGCGATCGCCGGCACCACCCGCGACGTGTTGCGCGAAAGCCTGAGCCTTGATGGTATCGCCTTGGAACTGGCCGATACCGCGGGCCTGCGCGAGACCGACGACGAAGTTGAACGCGAAGGCGTGCGTCGCGCGCACGGTGAACTGGCGCGCGCCGACGTGGCGTTGCTGGTGACCGATGTCCAGTGCGTGCAGAACGATCTGTCGTTGCTTGCCGGTCTGCCGGCGAGCGTCGAGAAGCTGGTGCTGATCAACAAGATCGATCTTGAAGACGAACACGATCGCGCGCATCACGAATCACGTGACGGCGTGATCTGGCTGTGGGCATCGGCGAAAACCGGTGCCGGCCTCGACGCATTGCGCGAGCACCTCAAGCAGCTCGCCGGTGCCGGCAGCGGCGAAGGCGCATTCAGCGCACGTCGCCGACACGTACAAGCGTTGCAACAAGTCACCGTGTATCTCGATCAAGCAGCGCACATGCTCGCCAGCCGCCGAGCCGGCGAACTCGCCGCCGAAGAACTGCGGCACGCGCAGCATGCCCTCGGCGAAATCACCGGCAGCTACACCAGCGATGACCTGCTTGGCGCCATCTTCGGTTCGTTCTGCATCGGCAAGTAAGGTGTTGTTCGCCGGAGGGCGGGTCCGGATTCACTTCCTGTACCGACGTTAAGTTAACCTGACCACGTTCCCGGTCTAAAAAGGTCGTGCATGAAATTCTGTCCCGTTTGTTCAAATAATTTCCCCAATTTCCTCCCGCTGTCGAACAATTTTTTTGAGATATTTCATCGGCTGCGTGTGCCGTATTCGTTGGATCAATTCGAAACTCTCAATCTTGGGCAATATGCGTGCCCGGCTTGCCAGGCATCTGACCGGGACCGCCTTTATGCCTTGTTTCTGAGCGCGTATGTGCAGCAACGCCAAGGGCTTGCGCTGCGGCTACTGGATATCGCGCCATCGCCCATGCTCTCGCGGTTTCTGAGGGGTTTGCCGGGTGTGCAATATCGCTCGGCTGACTTGATGTCGCCTTTGGCGGACGACAAGGTGGATATCACCGATATGAAGTGCTATCCGTCGGGCAGTTTTGATCTGATTGTGTGCTCGCATGTATTGGAGCATGTGCCCGATGACGCCAAGGCGATCCGTGAGCTCAATCGTATCCTGGCACCCAACGGGGCGGCCATTCTCATGGTGCCGATTTTACTCGGCGTGCAGCACACGGACGAAGACCCGGGCGTGACGGATGTCAACGAGCGCTGGCGGCGTTTTGGCCAGGACGACCACGTGAGAATGTACGCGCGCAACGACTTCTTGGAGCGCTTGCAAGCCGGCGGCTTTCAGGTGGAAAGCCTCGATGCGGCAAAGTTCGGACGCGAAATTTTTCAGCAGTGCGGAATCACGGAACAGAGCGTGCTCTACGTCGGCCATCACTAGCGAAACATGCCATGCACTGAAGGTGCGCGGCACGAGCGCGTCCACTGGAACAGCCGCGCCGCACGTTGCACTCCCCGAAAAACGAAAGAGGGGCCGCGCAAATTTCTTGCGCGGCCCCTCAGTGTTAAAAGGTCAAGCCAGGCTTAGAACTTGACCGTGATGCGGCCCCAGAAATAACGACCCAGCAGGTCGAAGTCGCTCGGATCGGTGTTCGCGTTGAGTGTGTTGTTGGCATACAGCAGCGGCGGCTGCTTGTCGAACAAGTTGTTGACGCCGAACTCGACGCGCGTGTTCAACGGTTCGATGTTGTAGCCCAGCGAGACGTCGTTATAGACGGTCGCACCGTACTTCAGCTCGCCACCGGTAATGGTGCACTGGTAGGTGCCGCCACCCGGCTTCGGTGTGCCCTCGTAAGAGCAGGTGCCGAACGGGAACACATCCTGCGACGGGCTTTGCGAACCCATCTGGAAACGGCCGATGTAACGCAGGCGCCACGAAGCGTCCCAGTTACCGTTCTGCCAGTTCACGTAGCCCTGACCCTTCCAGCGCGGGAACAGGCAGTTGCCGACAGCGCCCGGGCAGGCCGCAGCCTGGGCCGAACCGAACGGCATGAAATGCCCGGCATCGGTATAGGTTTCGTTGGAAGCCGTACCCGGTGCGGTCTGCTCGTTGAAGTACTTCAGGTAGGTCGCGTTCACGCCTACGCTGAGCTTGCCGAACGAGAACTCCGGCAGCTTGTAGTTCAGCGAGAAATCGACGCCGCCTGTGCTGGTGGTGCCGAGGTTGCCGGTGGGCTGCAGGGTCTGTGTCGTCAGCTGACCCTGATTGGGGCCGCTGGCGTAGCGCTGGATGAACTGGCAATAGGTGAGGTCGCCGGCCGAGCACAGGTCGAGCTCGCTTTGCACGCCGACGCTGGTGATGACGTCGTTGAGATAGAGATGCCAGAAATCCACCGTCGAGGACAGGCCCGGTGCCCACGACGGGCTATACACGGCGCCAAAATCAAACGTCTTGCCCTGTTCCGGCTTGATCGGGAAGTTGGCATAGGCGGAACCCGACGAGACGCCGCCGCCCTGCTGGTTCTCCGTTACCAGCTGGTTGACGAAGCTGCCGTCGGTCTTCACGTTGACGCAGGCCGGGTCGACCGGTGTACCGGTATAGCCGGTGCAGGGATCGCTGGAGATGCGGAACGCCGAGGAAGTCGGCGCACCGTAAACTTCGGTGAGGTTCGGCGCGCGGAACACCTCGGCCACCGTGCCGCGCAGCAGCAGGTCGTCGAACGGCTTGTACTCGACGGCAACCTTCAGGTTATTGGTGGTGCCGAACATGTTGAACTTGGAGTAGCGGTCGCCGATATCGACGTTCAACGATTTGACGAACGGCAGATCATTCAGCAGCGGGAAGAACGCCTCGGCATAGGCTTCCTTGACGTTGTAGCCACCCTGCAAGGCGGAACTGCACTGGCTGCCCAGGGTGCAGGTGCCGGTAACGGGATTGATCTGTGCCAGGCCGTCGACCTTGTTGTCCTCGTACTCCGTCCGGTAATCCGCACCAACCGCAAGATTCACGGTGCCGCCGGGCAAGTCGAACACCCCGCCATTGAAGTCGGCGTGCCAGACCTTCTCGATCGACTCGTCTTGTTCGAGACCCGGCGAGGAAGCCGCCTGCAGCGAAGCGATCGATTGCGCCGTGTGAATATCGAACGGGTTGAACGGAATGCAGCCGGCGATGATGTTGCCCGGCGTGCCACAAACGACCGTACCCGTGGCCGGATTCAGGAAGGACGGACCGGCCGCCACATTCAGGATATCCAGATTCACCAAACCGGTGATCGTTGTCGTCTGGGTGGTGTGGCCGTAGTCCAGACCCACATCCCACTGCCAGGTCTGGTCGCCAATCGGGAAGTCACCCTTGAGCCCGGTATGGATCTGCGCCGTGGTGATTCCGTTGAAACCTTCGCGCAGGCCCAGTGACGTGAGGCGCACGCCCAGCGCGCTCTGGCCATTCTGGAAATTGACACCGAACGGGTTGTAGTAGTTGGCCGAGGAGACCTGGAGGCCGCCAGCGGTGCTCAACGGATCCGGTGCCACTGCACCGTTGGCCGAGGTCTTGTCGACGTAGGCGTCCAGGTAGGCGATGACATGATCGCTCAGGTTGTAGTTGCCCAGGAGGAACGCATTGGTGCGCTCCTGCGGCGTCATGATCAAATTGACCGTGGCGTAGTTGTACTTGTCGCTGGCCGGACCATTGTCCTGGAAGCAATGATAGTCCGAGGGAGCATTGGTGCCCTGGCCCGGGTTGTGTGCGAGGTAGCCACCTGGGCAGCTCGACGTCGGGAAGGCATTGGCAAAGGCAGGGTTGGTGGTGCCCGTCACCTGGATGTGTCCGTTCGGCGCCGAACTGGAACCACCGACGTATCCCTTGGGTGCGCCAGCGCCGCCCGGATACGTTCCGTTGGTACCGTAAAGCGTCACCGCATTCTTGGAGAAGGAGCGACTGCCCGCCTCCACGCCATCCGTCTTGTTGTAGTCCACGCCGCCCATGATGCTGCCCTTGTCGGACGTCTGGCCAAACGTGAAGGTGTAGCCCTGCTGCTCGCCATCGTCATGGCCGGATTCACCAAAGTTCGTGGTGAACTGGGCGCCTTGATAATCCTTGCGCAAGATGAAGTTGACCACGCCGCCGATCGCGTCCGAACCGTAGACCGACGACGCGCCGGTGGTCAGTACATCGATGTGATCGATCATCGAAGCCGGGATCGAGTTCGGATCCTCGTTGAGGATGCGATGACCGTCGACCAGGATCAGGGTGCGGTTCGGGCCCAGGCCGCGCAGACCAATGCTGCTGGCGCCATTGCCGCCACCGTTGTTGACCTGCGGGTTGGTGTTGCCACCGGTGACAGCTGGCAGATCCTGCACCAGGTCACCCAGGGTCAGCTTGCCGCTGGCCTGGATCGCGGCGCGATCAATGGTGACGACCGGGCTGGCCGTTTCAAGATCCACGCGGCGAATGTGCGAACCGGTAACCACGACCGTCTGCAAGGTGGACGCCTTAGCCGAGGCAGCAGGAGCGGAAGCGCCCTGGGCGGGCTGGCTCGGTGTGGACTGGTCCTGTGCGAATGCGGTGCTCGAGGCACCTGCGGCGAAGACGGCACCCAGCGAAAGCGCCAGCTGGACTGCCGATGAAAGTTTTTTGACCCCAAGTTTCAAGAAAACACCCTCCGATTAATTGTCATCAATGGGCCAGAAAACGTTCTGCCCAAACGCCACCAGCTTGGCCAACCTTGTATTTAGATCGATCCAAGTCGACAACCTATCACTCGCGGCGGCGCAACGCATGTTGCGCCGCGACGTGCCATCTTCGTCGATAAGTGCGATTTAGAACGTGCTAATACGACAGAACACCATCCCGATACCTGCGCGATCAAACGTAAAGTGACCCAGGACACAGCGGCGCCACGCGCTGGCCGTGGCTGGCAGGATTCGTTCGCCCGAGGCCATGCGAGGATGCAGCGCTGGCCTTCATGGATGACCACGCATGCGCCCGCTGCCGCCATGCTCGACGTCCGATCCGAACCGTCCCCGTGCGGGCATATCGCGCAGACAGTGGCGTTCTATCCCCCGCGGGATCGATTCGGGCGGTGGCTTCTTCGACTACTCCACGGACGGCAAGATCTACGGTCGCCAGCATCCGCATCCGCATCCGCACCGCTCAGCCACAAGCGCTTTATCTTCGACTACGCGGTGGCAGCGACCGAGTTCGGTGTATCCATCGCGCTGAAGCAGGAGTATCTCGATGCGGCGCGGCGTGGCCTGCGCTATCTGCGCGACGTGCGTCATGATCCGCATTTGGCGGTTAAGCCTCTATCCGCGATTCTCAGTCGGAAGAGCGCTTCGAGCAGGCCTACGTGTGCCACCAGTACCAGCGGATGATCTGGACCGGACAGTTCCGGGGACGAATTTTCCTGCCCGGGTTATCGGGTCGGCTCATCGCGATCAATCGTGTCGGTGAGGGCTGGTCCGCGACGTGATCGTCGCCTCATGCGAAACATCGTCGTGACGATGTTTCGCATGAGGCCAGTCACCTGGCTGGGGCCGACGGGTCGGACTTGATGCTCCCAACTTCGTCGGCGCTGCGTTGCGCATGGTCCATCCAGCCACGCTCTTTCTGAAAAGCCTCTTCGATTTCGCGAGCGATCCGGTCTCCGATGCGCGTACTGGGCTTTTCAGCGGCGAAGCGGCTGACCTGGGCCACGGACTTGCCGAGCATTTCGGCCAGCATGGCCAAGCCTCCGGCGTATTTACCTTTGCGGTTGGCATCAAGTTCGAGCTTCTTCACGAGAGTGCGCACATTGCGATGTCGAATCTCTTTGACATCCATCTGCTCGGTGAAGCGCCGCCACCTGGCCTCGCTCGCGGCCAGTGCCTCCTCCGATCTCTTGCGCTCGGTGATATCCATGACGATGCCGACGTAGCGTGGATTGGCACCATCCAGAAAGATCACCTCACCCCGGCGCGCAATCCATCGGACTTCACCCGTCACCGGGTCGATGCGCCGGTATTCCGCGTAAGTAATGGGATTGGCCAGACCATAGCGTTGAGGTCCAACAACCGTGTGTCGGTCATCGGGATGGGCGAGACTGGCCAGCAGGCTATCCGTAACGACGACGTCGGCGCTCAATCCCCAGACGCGTCGATATTGATCGGAAACTTCAAGGCGGCCGGTGTGTGGATACCACTCAAACGTGCCTACTCCGCCAGCTTCCTGGGCGATCCGAAGGCGCTGTTCGGCCTTGAATCGGTCGGTGGTGTTTTTGACGATCGCCAGCACGCCGACGGGCGTACCGGTTTCATCGACGACCGGGCTGTAGTTGATGTCGAGCCAGAGATCCTCAGGCTCGCCATGGCGCATGACGACCACATGCTCGTCACGGTAATTTGCCGTGTTTCCATCGAGCACGCGCCGCACGACCTGTGCCCTGAAGTCCGCCAACTCCGACCAACTATCGCGAATGGTCCGGCCAAGCAAACCAGGGTGACGACTGCCGGCGATTTCGCAGTAGGCATCGTTGTAGAGCATCCAACCTTGCGCCCCCCATTGGAGAGTCATCGGCACATCGGAACGCAGGATCAATGACGTCGCGGCGCGTAAACATGCAGGCCACTGGCTCAGCTCGCCCAGCGAGGTCTGCTTCCAGTCGAACGCTCGGATCAGCTCAGCGGTCCTGGAGCCGCCGCCAAGAAATGGAAAAGGGTCGAAAGCAGTTGTGTCGGTCATGTGGGGCTTGAACGATGAAAAAGGTTGCAGCGCGAGCTTCATTGATCGTGCGCCGCCATGTGGAATGTATTGCGTCCGCCTGCCTTGGCTTTGTATAGCTCGGCGTCGGCGAGCTGCATGACATCATCGGGCGAGGCAATGCTCTGGCAAAACGCTATGCCTATGCTCAAAGTCATCTGCAGTCGAATTTCTCCGATGACGATTTCCGGCTGCATGGCCGTCCATACTTTATGCGCCAGTGCTTCTCCAATGGATGACGCCTCAACGTCCTGGACCAGGACGACGAATTCATCGCCACCGATGCGCGCCACCAGGTCGCTCCTGCGAAGGCAGGACTGAATGCGTTGACCGATCTCCTTGAGTACTTCATCGCCGACGCCATGGCCCCATGAATCGTTGACGCGTTTGAAATGGTCCACATCGATCATCATCAAGAGAACCGGCGATCGCTGCCGATATTTGCGCAACATCACTGCCGCTATGCGTTCGTCGAAATAGCGCCGGTTGGCCAGACCGGTCAAAGTATCGAAGCGCGCCAGCTTGATCAGCTCGCGCTCCACTTCCTTGATGTGCGTGATATCCGTGGTCAATGCATAGAGTCCACGTACCTGTCCTTCCTGATCATGGTCCGGCACGAAATTCGTCTGGAAATAAGTGTGCTTGCCGCGGTAGTCAGCCTCGTACTCGAAGGTGACCGCCTTGCCTCCAAGGGCTGTCGCGATGTATCCCTGCAAACCCTTGTAGATAAGTTCGCCGCGGACTTCGCGCATGGTTTTCCCGATCATGTCTGCCGAGTCCTGACCCGAAACATGGTGAACGTAGGCATTGACGAAAGTGTAGTGTTCGGTGGCATCCACATGGGCGATGACCGCCGGTACGTTATCCGTGATCGTGCGCAGCCGCCGCTCGCTGTCAGCCAGCGCTTGCTCGGTAAGCACCCGTTGAGTGACGTCCCGCGCGGAGTAGATGATCTCCATGACATCGTCGGCTTCAGGGCTCGGCACCAGCCGGGCCAGCGCTTCAAACCAGACGTAGTGTCCATCCTTGTGCCGTATACGATACGTAGTGATCGTGGAGCCACCTAGCCGATGAAGATCGCAGACGGCCTTGGCCACCCGTTCGCGGTCATCGGGGTGGATCAGATCGGGGCGGGGCTGCATGAACTCCTCGACTTCCCAGCCGAGCCGATCCTTGATGGAAGGCGATACGTAAGATCGCTGACCGTCGGGCCGTATGCGCATCACCAGGTCACCGGCATAGTCGGCCAGGATCCGGTAGCGCAGTTCACTCTCGCGGACACGTATTCCCAACTGCCGACGCTCGGCAAGAATCAGCGCCAGCGGCACGGAGATCAGGCAGGCCGCGCCGATGAAAAGCTGAGCCAGGAGCGCATGTTCGGTACGCGATCCGTCAACGACGAGTTCGAACGGTCCCGTGCGCAAAGCCGTCGCGACGGTGGTAATTGCGGCGATCACCGCTATGCCCAACACCAGACCCGCGAAGCGATGCCGAAGCACCACCAGCAGCAAGGGCGGGTAGATCAGGAACAGCAAGGGATATCGCGACTGTGCGAAGACGGCGATGGCGGTGCCCGTCATCAAAACCATATCGCGGATAAACCGCCAGCGCTCGCCCGGGGCTCCGAAAAGCTCCCATTTTTCGGTGAGGGCAACCACCGTGATCGTTGCCACGATCACCATGCCAAGCACGTGAGCGCGGTACCAGCCGTTGATGTACGTAAACAGCGGAGCTCCCTGGGATGCATGCGCAATCAATCCGGCGAGTAACGCAGACACTGCGCACGCGATAAGCGTGCTGGTCAGCGCCACGCGGCCCAATCCCACATACGGCGTATCGCTGACGATTTCTGGAAACTGCCGACGGATGGCGCCACTGATGATCAGCACCTCGAGCGTGTTGGTGATCGCCAGGCCCAGCGCTACGAACAGGGGATCGTGAAGCAGGAGCCGGGCCGCGGCGTTTCCCGCGAAACCAAAAAGCAGATACATCCACCAATGGCGCGTTTGCAAACGGACCAGGCCACCCACCAGGATGCCGTTGGCGATCCATAGCGAGGTCGCGCTGCCGGTTGAGAGCGCCAAGGTCAGCGAATAGACGCAGGAAGCGAATACCAGGACGGCGATCCCGATAGCCTTCAAGACAACGCCGAGCGGCATGGGTGGAAGCAAACGACGCATTGGCCCCTCCGGCGATAGCGTGAGATGAAAGGATGCTGTCAGCGAATGTCCTTAAACGTCAAACCGTTTTGTGAAGAAAACCGGGCCAGGGACATACCATGCGCTGCGCGATTCGCTTTTGAACGTAGGACACGCAATGACCGTTCCAAACAGGTCGAGCCACCGCCGTAATGATCGCTAATGTGACGGACGTCACAGAGATTGCTCATCCCCGGGTACCGAACACCACCACCGGATTGCTCTATGCGCGCTCGTACCGAAGGATTTCATCCGTATTCTTTTACGACGGGGTGAGCGGACTCTGACGCAGGCCGTCGGTAAGTGCCTGCCAAGCGCGGTCAAGCAGGGTGTCTGACTTCGCTGGCAGCTCGCGGGCGCGGCCGCCGATGAGTGCTTCGGTCAGCTGCCGCAGGCTCATCTCATCGGCACGCTGGCCGCGACGGGTGACAAACAGGCTGCGCCCGGAGAGTGGCGAATACCAGGCCAGCTTGCGCTGGCGGATCCGGCCACTGACGGGGTCCACAAATTCGAACCAGCTGTCGTCGGACAGCTGGTTGAGGCGCTGCAGGGTTTGCTGTTCGCCAAGCCCGAGCTCTGCTCCAACCTCACCTGCCGCGGAGTTGCGGGTGACCTGTTCGCTGGAACGCTGAGGCTGTTCCCGTCGCAGCCACTGAGCCACGCCGCTGCCGCCGTGGTCACGGCCGGCCTCGATCAGCTGCTGCGCGATCTGCGATGCCTCGTCAGCTGCCATGCCGATCTGCTCCAGGCTGGTTTGTACGTTCTGCCCCAGTCGCCGCCGATCGCCAACGGGCAGATGACCCAGCAACTGGTCGGTGAGCACCAGCCGCGTGGCAAATACCTCGCTCTCCTCGCCCTGGCGCAACAGGGTCAGGGCCAGCACGTCGGCCCAGGTGTGATCAAGCAGTTCACGCAGCGGATGACCCGGCGGCGTCTGGGCGAGGCGTTCTTCCAGCAGCCTGGTTACGCGATGACGGGCCTGCTCCAATTGGTCGTGATCCTGCATCGCCTCTACCTGGCGACGTTCCATGATCTGGGCGCTATTGCGCCACTGAGCAACGTTCTGTTCGATGTCAGCCAGCAGGCCGGTGTAGAGACCTGATCGTTGCGACCCGTGGTTGGCACGTTCAACCAGCTGTTCAAACCTAGGGCGGAGGTCGTGCGCGACTTCGCCGTCGACATCATCGTCGAGCCAGTCATGCATGGCCTCGGTCATCTTGTCGAGCAGTTGGCGCACCGGGTGGTCGTGCTGCTCGAAGAACTGGTGGTCGGATATCGCCGCGCGCAGCAACGGCAGTTGCAGGCCGCTCAGCAGTGCCTTTGCATCACCATCGGGCGGTAGCTGCCGATCCATTTGTTCGAACAGGCGTGCGACCAGCTCCACTGTATCGTCGTGCTCGGGGCTGATGTAGGTGCGAGCAGTACCTGACGGGTGGCGTGCGTTGAGCTGTATGAGCAGTTCTTCACGCAGGCGCTGCGAACTAAACAGTTCGTGCCCCACGTGGTAGCTGAGCGGGCTGTGTGGCTTCTGCAACGCACGCAGTGCGCTCTGCAATTCGTCGGTGGTGGCGGGCCGGTCGACGCGGTCGGCTCGCTGGCTGGCCAGCAGTCCACGCAAACCACCCGATGCCACGGGCCGCTTGTTGGGGATCGCTTCCACGGGAGGCGCCTGGGATTCAGCCGGCGCACTTTTAGGACGGGCCGTCCGTTCGCGCCGTGGAGCTTCACGGGGTAACGAAAACGCACGCAATTTTGGCAAGATGCCATCGGCCAGCAAGTGTGCGTTGACCATCTCATGCAGCTGACCCAGCCTTTGCATCAGCGAGCTTTCCAGGCTCTGCACCAGGAGCAGCTCGTGATTGCTTGGGAGGCCCAGTGCCTTGCACGCTTCACGGAATGCCGTGGTCACAGCCTGTGGACCCAGCGGCATCGCCGCAGCTTCGAGCGGCGGTGCGCCAACGAGCACACCCAGGCGATAGCCCAACTCGACCAGCACCTGCCCACCACGAGCTTCGCTGCGTGCCACTAGCTGGTCCAGTGCGACGATGAGATCGTGATCCGCGGAATCGAGCAGGCTTAGTGACAGCGGAAAGCTGGTGCTCGCTGGTTTTTGCCGGACACCGAGTTCGTCGAAAGCCTGATGGAGACGGCCGATAAAGTGCTGATCGAACTTCTTGCGCCCCTGTAGCAGGGACTGCCTTGTGGTCAGATAGAGCTGTTGACTGAGATGGCTGCGCGTATGTTCCGCCTTGTCGTGCAAGCGCACGTCAAAATCGCCAAGGCATAGACGCAAGGGTTCATCCAGCCAGATTTCGCACAGGTTGAGGATCTCACCGATCAGCCGTTGTGCGCGTGTCGACCAGTGTTCGCGGGGATGCTTCGTGTGAACAACAGAGGGAGCCTGTTCGTTTGATAGTTCAATAGCCATAATTCTTCACCGTCGTAGTCCATCCATGCCCGATATGCCGGGTGGCGACCCTACCCGTTCCTGTCGTCGTCGCGGGTCGGTATCCGTGACGTCCGCGGCACGCGTGCCCTCCGGCTTGGCCGCCAGACGGAATGCACAAGAGCCTGATCATCACTGGCACCTAAGCACTCGCCGGTTGCAGCTCGAGCCAATGCTCGATCGGTGCCGGATGGCCCAACAGATATCCCTGCGCCATCTCGCATCCCATTCCCAGCAGGGCATCGCGCTGGGCCTTGGTTTCGATGCCTTCGGCAATCACCTGGATGTTCAGGGCGCGTGCCAGCGCCAGGATCGCCGCCACCACCGTGGTGCTATTGGTATTGACCAACTTGTCCAGCTCCTGCACAAACGATTGATCGATCTTCAGCATGCGCAGTGGCAGCGAATGCAGGTAATTGAGTGAGGAATACCCGGTACCGAAGTCGTCGAGCGCGGCCCCCACGCCGACCGCGCGCAACCGTTCAAGCGTGGCCCGCACGAGCTCAGGATTGTCCAGCAACGCACCTTCGGTGACTTCCACGATCAGTCGTGATGGCGGCAGTCCGGTGGACTCGAGCAGGTGGATCAGCCGCGTATCGAAGTCCCCATGACGCAAGTGCAGTGCCGAGACGTTGATCGTCAAGAACGTGTCGCTCATATCATGCCGCACAAACAAGCTGCAGCAGATTTCGAACATGCGCCAGTCGATCGCTTCGATCAGCCCGCTATCCTCGGCGATCTTGAGGAAATAGGTGGGCCCCAGCAATCCGCGCCGCGGATGGTTCCAGCGGATCAGCGCCTCGTAGCCCACGACGGCGCCGCCATCGAGCCGACAGATCGGCTGGAAAAAAGGCTGGAACTGATCGAGTTGCAAAGCGAGTCGCAACTCGCCCTCCATGGTCAATACGTCGACGATACCCTTGGCCAGGGTTTCGTCGAACACGACATAGCGTTTGCGGCCCAGTTGCTTGGCCTGGTACAACGCGAGATCGGCGTCGCGCAGCAGTTCATCCGCATCGAGATAATTCACATCGCCGCAGGCTATGCCGACGCTGACCGATGGCGCCAACTCCTTGCCGGAAATATGCAACGGTAGCCCCAGCGCCTGCAGCACCCGTTGGGCTACATTCGTTGCATGGTTGGGGACATCGACGTCCTCAAGCAAAATGGCGAACTCATCACCGGCCAGGCGTGCGACCACGTCTGGCTCGCGCACGCATTGCTGCAGCCGGGTGGCAATCGCTTTAAGGAACGCGTCACCGGCCAGGTGCCCAAGGCTGTCGTTGATCAGCTTGAAGCGGTCGATATCCAGATACAACAAGGCGCAGCGGCGACCAGGCTCGCGGTGTATCAGAGCCAGCACGCGATCGATGCGGTCACGCAGAAATCCGCGGTTGGGCAACCCCGTCAGCGGGTCATGCATCACCTGGTGCTTGAGCTGCAACTGGATGCGTTCGCGATGCACAATTTGCTGGCGCAGTTCCAGAGTGCGTTCTTCCACGCGCTGCTCCAGTCGCACGTTGGCATGATGAAGCGAGGACGCAGTGGAACGCCGATAAATACTGTTGGCGATCTGTAGCGCAGCGAAGCTCAGCAGCTCTTGATCGGCCACGCTGTAAACGATGGCCTCGGTATAACTCTGCACCGCGACCAGGCCGATCACCTGGTCGCCAACCATCAGCGGCACGCCAAGCCAGCACAGCGCGGGCAGACCTGCGACTTCGAGCGCGATTTCCCCCTGCCGATCCAGTTCGAGGATGTCTTCGCGGCCAACCCGCAATGAGACACCGCAGCGCAATACGTATTCGGTGAGGCCGCGCCCTAGCGCTCGCCGCTGCATGTGCCGCTCGGTGCAATCGACGAAATAAGGGAACTCCAGGCTCTGTCGGTCAGCCGAAAGCAGGGCAATGAAGAAGTTCTCCGCGTTGAGCAACGCGCCGACCAAGGCATGCACCTGTTTGTAAAACTCATTTTCGTCGTTATCGGCAGTAGCCAGTTGGGCTAGTTCAAATAGCGCAGCCTGTACCCGCTCGGTACGCTGGAGTTCGAGCACATTCAATTGCAGCCCACGATTGGCGGTGGCCAGCTCCCGTGTGCGTCGACGCACGCGGTCCTCAAGCCGCCCCTTGCTTTCTTTACGCTCCAGCGCGGTAAGGATATGGCTGCCGACGAATTCAAGCAGCGCCCGATCCTCACGCGAATACACGGTGCCGCCGTGATAACTCTGCACCACCAGTGCGCCAAGCACCTGGCCGTTGCGCAGCATCGGCACGCCGAGCCAGTCGTCGCTATCCGGACCGTAGCGCACCAACGGTCCACCCACCTGTTCGCGCAGCTGCTCGGCGTTACCCATCAGGGCTTTGCCGCCGGTCAGCAGATACCCGGTCAATGTGTGGCGCCAGTTTTCCAGCGGCTCTTCATTGCTGACGTCCGGACCTTGCTTGTCCACGATGTCGGCATAGTAAAGAAAGCGCAGCGTGCTGCGTTCGGGATCGAACCGCACGATAAAAAAGTTTTCGCCGTACATCAGCGTGCAGACGATCCGGTGAATGCCGCGCAGCATTTCCAGCATTTCCAATTGGGATCCTGCCAAATCGGAGATCGCGAAGAGCGCGCTCTGCAAATTTTCCGAATGCGCCAATTGATTATGCGAGTCGTGCAGATTGACCAGTTTTGTCGCATGCCGCATATGTCGTATGGCCAATTGCAGGCACGGCCGAATATTGGCGAACAGAGTTTTCGCGGAAGCTCCTGTCGCCAGTGACAGCAGCAATACCACCCGCTCCCTTTGTAGCAGGCATAGCGCCGGCTGCTGGCCTACCGGCGATGGCGGTAGGGCATCGGCTGTCTGCAGGGCTGCCTGCGCCTGCGCCAGCTGGAACGGGCTGAGTACGGTGGTCGGAATAGTATGGGTATAACCATCATCGGCAGTTATCCAAACAACCACTGCCTTGGTACAGCCAGGCTGTGCCTCAACCAATTCCACAATAACTGCGCCCACTTGCAACGGGGTGGTGGCGTCAATTAAACGGCCTAGCCATTCCATTTGCGCTCTATCGCTAAATGAGTCCGTGCGCATGGAGAATAACTTGTTCATAGCACCACGATTATTGGAACAATGGTGTGAAGGCTTTAACATGCGCGACGTGAAGCCCATGGATATCTCTCGCGCGAAAACCCAACGCGAGCCTTTCAGTTATGGGGATCCAAAGCATGGTGAATGCGGTATTCGATATCGCTCTTTCATTGCCGGCAGAGCGCATCAATCGTAGGTCTGGGTCAGTAACGTGGGGTCCGCAGCATCGGGCCGACCTGCTTTGACGTAGGTGTCGAAGTACTTCAGCACTCGATCGGACTCTGAGCTCGACAGACGCGTTTGGGTCATCACATAGGTCTGCGGTGCGCCGTTACTGCCCGCAACCGGCCTGCCGCAGCTCAGGCGTGACGTAGCGATGCGGGGTGCGATGGCGCCGATTTGCGCGCTGGCAACGTTGCAGGTCGACTCGACAATCGAACCGGAGAATACGATTTCCCCACTCGCTGCCAAGGCGGATGCCGAATGGAGCGCCAAGCCGCTCAAGCAGCTGGCGATGATGACAATCGAGGAAATCCTCATGTCGATGTACTCCCTGCGGCCCGCGAATTCGCGCCGTGTCAGGGTCAGGCTGGGCTCAATCCCCCCTCCGCATTGGCTACCTCATCACGGTTCAGGCGTGAGGGGGATGAGAAATTACACGATAAATCAATAACTTGTGAAGGAATGGCGAGGGTACGCCGGGAACTCCTCACAAAGTGGCCGTTATCCGGACTTTCAGGGGGACAAGCATTTTGATGCTGGGCCGCCCCAGCCGCGCCGCAGAACGCCCATACCCGGCCGCGCCGGACGGCCATCTCTAGCGGGTCTTCAGTGCCAGCCGATCCGATCCCTGCGGCGCGGGCTTCAACGACAATTCAATCGCTTGGCTGTGCCAGTAGCGCTTCCACTTCATTCAACCGTGGCATACCGCTCTGTGCGCCGAGCTTGCCGACGGATAACGCAGCCGCGGCGCAGGCCTTGCGCACGGCGCTGGGCAGGCCCTCAGGCAGAAACACCGCCAGTGCTGCGTTGAAGGTGTCACCGGCGCCGGTGCTGTCCACTACATCGACTCTGAAACCGGGCTGGTGGATTGGCGCGCCCTGCTCGCGATACCACGCACCCTCGGCGCCACGGGTGACCACGATGGGGCACGGCGTGCGTTGCATCAGCGTGCGGAAATCGGCGGCTTCGGCGGGGCTACCGAGCAAGGTGGCCAACTCGTGCTGGTTTGGCGTGACATAACGGGCAAGCTTGAGCCACTCCAGCGGCAGCTTCTGCGCAGGTGCGGGGTTGAGGATGACCGGCACACCGAGGCGATGGCCGAGCCGCAGTGTCGCCTCGACCGTCTCCAGCGGGATCTCCATCTGCACCAGCACGCTGTCGGCATTCGCGATCAGCCCGCGCGCCTGCTCCACCTGTGCCGGGGTGACCCGTGCGTTGGCCGCGGGCACCACGATGATCTGGTTCTCGCCGGCGGCGATGGTGATCGAAGCGGTGCCGCTGGCGCAGTCGTCGAGCCGGGCAACGTGGGTGAGGTCGATGCGCTCGGCGGCTAGTCCCTGCCGCAGTTCCTGGCCGAACGCGTCATTGCCCGTTGCGCCGATGAGTACTACCTCGGCGCCCAGCCGCGCGGCCGCCACTGCCTGATTCGCGCCCTTGCCGCCCGGCACCGTGAGAAAGCGTTCGCCCAGGATCGTCTCGCCGGGGCCGACAAAGCGCGGCGCCTGCGTGACCAGGTCCATGTTGATGCTGCCGACAACAACGATACGAGTCATGACATCCCTAGCCGACGAATCGAGAAACGGCGTCGAGCATAAGCGATGGCGTCATGTCGTGTTGCGAAGGGCCGGCTGTTGCCGGCCCTTCGACGAGAGCGCTTACTGACCGCCGGACGAGCCGTCGGGCGAACCCTGCTTGTCCTGACGATGCTGCATGGTCTGCTGCATCATCTGCTGGTATTGCTGCTTCTGGCTGTCAGTGAGAACGGACTGCAACTGGGTGTTGCTGTCCTGCACGAGCGAACGCATTTTCGCGCGACGATCGGCCGGGGCCAAGGTGGTATCGGCGCGCAGCTGCTGCATCTGCTGCTGGCGACTGGCTAGAATCGGCTCGATCTTCGCCGCCTGCGCCGGCGTCAACTGGAGCTTGCGGCTAAGCCGCTCCGTCTGATGTTGCGGATCGGGTGGCTGGTGCGACGGGTTCATCGCGGCGGAGTCACTGGGTGCGGCAGCGTCCTGGAACGGCTGCGCAACCGCGACGCCGGTGCCAGTGACACCCAGGGCAAAGCCGAGCACGGCAAGTCGAAGAGCAAGTTTCATCGCGATACTCCAAGGATGAGTGGACAACACGATCAATAACGCGGGATCCGTCCCGGGCGTTGACGCGCGCTTTCAGCACTTTCGCAAAACATTGTCGCCGGCTCGGTCAGATTCGAGCCCCATCCCATCGATCGACACTTGAAACGAATGCCGCCACCCCGATCCCTTTCAACATCGTCGCCCCCATCCGGAGATAGCAATGATCGACCTGCACTACTGGCCCACGCCCAATGGCCACAAGATCACCATGTTTCTCGAGGAAGCGGGTCTGCCCTACGAGATCAAACCGGTGAACATCGGCAAGGGTGATCAGTTCAAGCCGGAGTATCTGAAGATTTCACCGAACAACAAGATGCCGGCCATCGTCGATACCGATCCGCTGGGTGGTGGCGAGCCGCTGAGCATTTTTGAGTCCGGCGCGATCCTGCAGTACCTGGCAGAGAAGACCGGCAAGTTCATGCCGGCTTCGACGCGCGAACGTTATGTCGTCCTGGAGTGGCTGTTCTGGCAGGTCGGTGGGCTCGGCCCGATGCTGGGCCAGAACCACCATTTCAATCGCTATGCGCCGGAGAAAATCCCGTACGCGATCGACCGCTACGTCAACGAGACGCGCCGCCTGTATGGCGTGCTCGACCAACGCCTGGAAGGACGCGCCTTCATCGAGGGCAAGCGCTACACGATCGCCGATATGGCCGCGTATCCATGGATCGTGCCGCATGAAGCACAGAGCATGCAGCTGGAAGATTTTCCGAACCTGCAGCGGTGGTTCGAACACATCGGTGCGCGCGACGCGACCCGGCGCGCTTACGCCATCGGCGAAACGATCAAGGACCAGGTCGACATCACGCAGGATGAAGAAGCACGCAAGCTGCTGTTCGGGCAGGGTGCATTGAAAAAGTAAGGTCGCCAGAGGCAACCGCGCAAGACTCAATCGGCGAAGTTGCTGCGCACCAGTTCGGCGACCTCCTCGCCGCGGCCGGCCAGCAGCGCCTTGGCCGAGTACAGCGCGGTGTGCAGCACCTGGGTCACTTCCACCTTGGGCGGCATCACCAGTTCGTAGCGATTGACCTTGACGTCCAGCAAGGCCGGGCCGGGCTGTGCCAGCACATCGCGCACGGCTTCCTCCAGCGTATCGGCGTGTTCGACGCGGCGGCCGTAGAAGCCGATCACCTCGGCGAGCTTGGCGAAGTCGGGATTCTTGAGTTCGGTGTACGCATCCAGCAGGCCTTCCACCTTCTGCTCCATCTCGACGAAGCCGAGCGTTCCGTTGTTGTAGACGATCACCTTGAGTGGGATGTTCTCCTGTACGGCGGTGAGCAGATCGCCCAGCAGCATCGACAGGCCGCCGTCGCCGGACAACGAGATCACCTGCCGTTGCGGTAGCGCCTTCTTGATCCCGAGCGCCTCGGGCATCGCGTTCGCCATGGTGCCGTGGACCAGGCTGGTCAGCGTGCGGCGGCGACCATTGCTATGGATGTGTCGTAGTAGCCAGACCATCGGACTGCCGCCATCGGCAGTGAAGATCGCATCGTCGTCGGCGTGCAGGTCGATCAGTCGGGTCAGATACTGCGGATGGATCAGTCCGTCTGCTCCGGGCTTTTCCTCTTCAGCGAGTTGCTGCAAGGTCTGTTCGCGATGCTTGAGGCAGTTGCGCAGAAACGCCTGGTCCTCACGCGGACGCAGGCGCGGCAGCAGCGCATCGATGGTGTCCTTGATGTGGCCGACCACACCGATGTCGACCGGATGACGACGGCCCAGATGGGTGGCATCGCTATCGATCTGGATGAGTTTGGCCTCGTTCGGATAGAACTGGCTCCAGGCGAAATCCGCACCGAGCAGCAGCAGCGTGTCGCAGGCATCGATCGCCCGAAAACCGGACGCTACACCGAGGATGCCGGTCATCCCCATGTTGTACGGATTGTCGGGTTCGATGAAATCCTTGGCGCGCGAAGTGTGCGCCACCGGCGCCTGGATCTTTTCGGCCAGCGCGACGATCTCCCGTTCGGCACCCTCGCAGCCGGAGCCGCAATACAGCGTGACCCGCTTGCCGGCATTGATCATCTCGGCGATTGCATCGAGCTCGGCATCGGACGGGCGCAACACCGGCTGTGGCTGGTGCGGGCGAAATGGCAGGCCCTCTTCCACCTCCATCTGACTGATGTCGCCGGGCACGATGATCACGGCGGCGCCACGTTTGTTCAGTGCGGCCTGCGCCGCCAGTGCCGTGACGCGGCGTGCCTGCGCCGGCGAATGGATATACATGCAGAAGTGGCTACAGGTGTCGTAGATCGGCTTCAGATCCACTTCCTGCGGAAAGTCCATGCCCATCTCGCTGGTGGCCACCTGAGTGGCAATCAGCACCACCGGCGCGCGGTTGCGATGCGCTTCGAACAGGCCATTGACGAAGTGCAGGCTGCCCGGTCCACACGTGCCCGCACACGCGGTGAGGCGGCCAGTGATCAGCGCTTCACCGCCGGCGGCCATCGCGCCGGCCTCCTCGTGGCGCATGTGCACCCACTCGATCTCACTGCGGCGAATCGCATCGGTGATGTGGTTGAGCGTGTCGCCGACGATGCCGTAGCAACGCTGCACCCCCGCCTGCTGCAGGGTCTCGATGATGATGTCGGCAACCTTCTTCTTGCCCATGGCATTCTCCGCAAGGTGACGTAGGGCGCAGTCATGCGCGCGAATTCCGATTGGAAGCGCAGCGGCGAAAATTCGAGGTGAAGATCCCCAGGCGGCGACGCCGCCCCCAAAACGCAAACGCCCGCCGCGGTTGGCGGCAGGCGTTTTGGTCTCAGTGGACGGCTGGGTGGTGCGGGTTAAGCGCGACTTACCCCAGAACCACCTTGCTCCAACGGCGGTGCGGAGCCGGCCACCGCCAGCAGTGACTGGGCATAGCTGTCTTCGATGCTGACCGTGGATACCTCGTCCCAGCTGAAGAACGATGCTTCGCGCATCCATTCCGCATCGGGGCTGAGTTCCTGCATGTAGAAACCGTCTTCCTCGACGCTGGCCAGGCGGCCGATGTAGCAGACCTCGGCTTCGTCCTCGCTGTCCACGTGCACGCCGATCACCGGTGCCTGAGCGCCAGCGGCCTGGATGACTTCGCGGATGTTGTCCAGCGGAAACCCGCGCGGCGGGCGCGGCAGGATGTGCTTCAGCGCCAGTGCCTTCTCGAAGAACGCGCGGTGCTTGTCCGGCGCTTCAAGCTCGGAGATATCGCGATGGCGCATCACGTACATGCCGTCATACGTGATGCCGTCGCCCACCACCCATAGCAGGAAGAACTCGCGCCCGACGCCGCCCACGTAACCGCAGAAGCTGCCGTGCTCAAGCTCCTCACGCCACAGGCGCACCAGGGTCTGGGTCTCCTGCGCTTCACGCAGCTGGGCGCGCAGGCCGGTTGTTTTCAATTCAATAATATTGCTCACGGGACCTATTTTAACAGATTGACCTGATCGACTTGTTTAGAGCCCGTATAGGACTCTGCGCCTCATGGAGGGACTAGAGGATGTAGCGGCTGAGATCCTCGTTCTGCACCAGGCTGCCGAGCGTTTTATCTACATGTTCGGCGTCGATCTTGTAGCTTTCGCCGGACTTGTCCGCCGCTTCGTAAGAAATTCTCTCCAGCAACCGCTCCATCACGGTGTGCAGCCGGCGCGCGCCGATGTTCTCGGTGCGCTCGTTGACCTGAAATGCCACTTCGGCCAGCCGATCGATGCCGCTGTCGACGAATTCCAGGCCAACACCTTCGGTGGCGAGCAGCGCCGTGTATTGCTTGGTCAGCGCATTGTGCGGTTCGCGCAGGATGCGCTTGAAGTCGTCCACGCTGAGCGCCGACAGCTCCACCCGGATCGGCAGACGCCCTTGCAGCTCAGGGATAAGATCGGACGGTTTGGCCAGCGAGAACGCACCAGAGGCGATAAACAGCATGTGGTCGGTCTTGATCGGACCGTATTTGGTCGACACCGTGGAACCTTCGACCAGCGGCAACAGGTCGCGCTGCACACCCTCGCGGCTGACCCCGGCACCGCCCCAGTCGGAGCGCTGCGCCACCTTGTCGATCTCGTCGATGAACACGATGCCGTTCTGCTCGGCCGCTTCCATCGCCTGCGCGCGGACGTCATCGTCATTGAGCAGCTTGCCGGCTTCTTCGTCGATCAGCACCGGCCGAGCCAGCTTGATCGCCAGCTTGCGCTGCTGCGTCTTGGCGCCGCCGATGTTCTGGAACATCTGGCGCAACTGCTGACCCATTTCTTCCATGCCGGGCGGCGACATGATTTCCACGCCCACGTTCATGGCGAAATCCAGCTCGATCTCACGCTCGTCCAGTGCACCTTCACGCAACTGCTTGCGCAATTTCTGGCGGGTATCACTGTCGATGGCCGGTGCAGCTGGTTGGGCATCGTGGCTCCAGTCGGCCGGCGGCGCCTGTCGGCGCGGCAGCAAGGCGTCCAGGATGCGATCCTCGGCGCGATCTTCAGCCTGCGAACGTACGCGCTTGACCGCCTGTTCGCGGGTCAGCTTGTACGCCACATCGGCGAGGTCACGGATGATCGATTCCACATCTTTGCCGACGTAGCCGACCTCGGTGAACTTGGTCGCCTCGACTTTTACGAACGGCGCGTTCGCCAGCGTGGCCAGACGACGCGCGATCTCGGTCTTGCCCACGCCGGTGGGGCCAATCATCAGGATGTTCTTCGGCGTCACTTCCTCGCGCATGCCCGGCTCCAGCTGCATGCGCCGCCAGCGGCTGCGCAGCGCCACGGCTACGGCGCGCTTGGCGTCGTGCTGGCCGATGATGTAGCGGTCGAGTTCGTTGACGATTTCACGGGGAGTCAGTTCGGACATGGTGGGTCCAGATTAGGGGTGAAGCGAGGGACGAGGGGCGAGGGGCGAACGGTGGCTTTTCGCCCTCGCTACTCACCCCTCGACCCTGAGCTTTAAAGCTCTTCGATCGACACGTTGTGGTTGGTGTAGATGCAGATGTCGCCGGCGATCTTCAATGCCTTCTCGACGATCGTGCGCGCATCCAGTTCGGTGTTTTCCATCAGCGCCAGTGCGGCTGACTGCGCAAACGGGCCACCGGAGCCGATCGCGATCAATCCGTGTTCGGGCTCCAGCACATCGCCGTTGCCGGAAATCAGCAGTGACGTGTCCTTGTCGGCCACGGCCAGCATCGCTTCGAGCCGGCCGAGGCGGCGATCGGTGCGCCACTCCTTGGCCATCTCCACGGCGGCGCGAGTGAGGTTGGTGCTGTGCTTGGCCAGCTTCTCCTCGAATAGCTCGAACAGCGTGAACGCATCGGCAGTCGCACCGGCAAAGCCGCCCAGTACGTCGCCCTTGCCGAGCCGGCGCACCTTGCGTGCATTGGCCTTCATCACCGTATTGCCCAGCGTGACCTGGCCGTCGCTGCCGATCACGACGCGGCCGCCGCGGCGTACGCAGACGATAGTGGTGGCGTGGAAGGTTTCCATGAGAACTCCGCAGACAGTCGATGCCGCATGAGTTGGGGCCACGTCGGACGGAATCCAAGTCGGCCGGGGGCGCGCTCTTACGGGGAAACCCTCAGGAGCAGGGCAATTACTTGCGCCGCGCTCGCGGATGCGCTGCGTCGTAGACCTTCGCCAGATGCTGGAAATCCAGATGGGTATAAATCTGCGTGGTCGCAATGTCGGCGTGGCCCAGCAGCTCCTGCACCGCGCGCAGGTCGCCGGAGGATTCCAGCATGTGGCTGGCAAACGTGTGTCGCAGCAGATGCGGATGGATGTGCCTGGGAATACCCTGCTGCAGTGCCAGGGTTTTCATGCGCAGTTGCACTGTGCGCGGATTGATCGGTGCACCGCCGCGGCCACGGAAGATCGCGCTGTCCGCCTGGCTGCCTTGTTGTGTGCCTTGCTGCTCCGCGCCGAGCGCGCGCAATGCGGCGATCGCGTGGCGACCAACCGGCACGATGCGCGTCTTGTTGCCCTTGCCGAGCACGCGCACTTCACCACCATCGAGATCCAGATCGACCCAGCGCAGCCCGATCAGCTCGGACAGACGCAGGCCGCTGGAATAAAACAGCTCCAGCATCGCCCGATCGCGCACCGCCAGCTTGCCGCTACGATCAGCTTCGATCAGCGCGCCGGTTTCGTCGACATCCAGTACCTGCGGCAGTTTGCGCCGCACCTTCGGGCCGCGCACGCCGAGCAGTGGGTCATGTGCCAGCAGCCCTTCGCGATTGAGCTGGCGAAACAGGCTGCGGCACGACGACAGCAAGCGCTGCAGGCTTTTCGGCGCGAGCCCGTCTTTGCCGGTCTTGCTGCGATGTTCCTCGGCGATGAAGGTGCGCATCAGGTGGGTGTCGAGCGCATCGAACGAAGCGATCTGCCGTACCTGCATGAAGCGCAACAATTTGGCCAGATCGCGACGGTAACCGGCAACGGTATGCGGCGAGGCCTGCCTTTCACCGGCGAGGCGGGCGAGCCAGTGCTCAACCTGGCTGTCGGGGGTTACTTCTGAATTAATAGACATCCCACGAGCGCGCCAATGCGGCGGTGATGGTGGCCGAGATCATCTTCAGGAACAGCGTGCCCATGCCAGGCTGGAATCGATCCGGATCGTGACTGCCAATCACCAGCATGCCGTTGTCGCCCAATCGCATCATCGCGACCGAGCGGATGAGTGCAGCGTCGGCGCCAAATAGGCGGGTCAGCTTGTCGGCTGCCAACCGACCGGAGACGGGCTCATTCTGATGCAGAAAATCGGCGAATTCCGGCAGCGCCTCGGGACCGGACACCTGCTGCAACCAGTCGGCACGCGGTAGCTGCGGCTCATTGCCGAAAAGCACCAGGCGTACGTGTTCGGTATGGAAATCCGCGCTGAGCTTGGCCACCACGCTGCGTGCGGTCACCTCCATGGTGTTGGCGCGCAGCAAGGCCACGGTGAGCGCATGCACGCGTTCCATCAACTGCTCGTTCTCTGCCGCGATCTCGATCAGCTCGGCGAGGCGGCGTTCCAGTTCGGCATTCTTTTCGCGCAGGCTTTGCAGTTGGTAGATCGCCAGCGAGGACACCGGACCGTGCTCGCGCGGCATCGTCAGCTTCGCTGCCAGCTCGGGGTATTCGCTGAGGAACTCCGGGTGACGCTTCAGGTACGCGGCAACGACGCGAGCCTGGGTGGCATCATCAAGCAGGGTGGCGGTCATGCGCGGATCCTCGAACCGATGCGGGGCGTGCAGGAAGGCACGCCGTCAGGCTGGAGTGTGCGATGGACGCGCCCGCGCTTCAACCCGGGGTCAACCGGGGGTGGCAGGAATTGCCCACTCGCCCTCGAACACGAACGCTGCCGGGCCGGTCATCCACAATGGCTGGCCGGGGCCAGCCCAGTCGATTTGCAACGTGCCCCCGGGCAAGTTCACTTGCACCCGGTCGTCGACTTCGCCGCGCTGATGGAGCACCGCCATCGCCGCACAGGCGCCGGTGCCGCAGGCCTGGGTCCAGCCTGCGCCACGTTCGTGGACGCGCAGTTGCAGATGGCCGCGATCGAGCTGGCGCACGAAGCCGGCATTGGCGCCCTGTGTAAAACGTGGGTGCAAGGACAACCCCGGGCCGAGCCGCTGCAGCGCGGGGTCGGCCAGGTCGCTCACCGACGCCACTGCATGCGGGTTGCCCATCGATACCGCACCGATCTCCACCGAGTCAGTGCCCAGCTCGACGCGGTAACGATCCGCAGCGTGTTCGGCCGCAAACGGGATGCGTGCCGGCTCGAAGATCGGCTCGCCCATGTCCACGGCAACTTCATGAGCATTGAGCAGGCGTACCGACACCGGGCCGGACGGACTTTCGAGCCGCACGGTGTCGCCCAGCGGAAGTGCGCCCGCGCGATGCAGCCATGCCGCCACGCAACGAACACCATTGCCGCACTGGCCCGATGGCGAGCCATCGATATTCCAGACTCCGTAGTAAAACGCACACGAGCGATCGCGCGCCGGCTCCACGCTCAGCAACTGGTCGAAACCCACGCCGGTATGCCGGTCGCCCAGCGCGCGGATCTGTGCGACGTTCAACGGAAACGGGTCGTGCCGGCAGTCGAGCACGACAAAGTCGTTGCCGATGCCATGCATTTTCGAAAAGTGCAGCTGCATGCTTCTACTTTCGCTGGGCTGCGGAATCAGGACTGCGCGCTGGCCGGCACAGCGCTGCTGCTATAGGCGGGCTCCGAGGGTTTTACGACCTCGGGCTTTACCACTGCGGGTTTCGCAGTAGTCGAGGCCTTCGCCGGTTGTGGCTTGGGCGGCGCCGGCACCAGTGGACCCTTGTTGCCGCAGCCGGCAAGCGCGACGAGAACGAAAAACAGCGACATCGGCAGGATCAAGCGGCGCATGGTGAAGTTCCCTGAAAAACCAGTGACAGCGGACACGGTGACGGCACGGACGATGGCCGCAGTATAGCGATGCACGGCACGCCGCCGCGGCGCGGCGCCGTCGCCCGTTATGATGCATACACAGATCGCATACCGAGTAATGAGGAAGACATGATGGATTGGGCCACGCTGTTGCGCATGCCGATGACCGTGCTGCTGGTGCTGGCGGTGGTCTTTCTGCTGCTGACGCTGGTCCATCTGGTCATGTTGCGCCAACGTCTGCATGGCGGCCGTCCGATGGCCGCCTGCTGGCGCGCGCTGCTGTGCCTGATTTGCTTCGCGCTTACCCTGTTGCTGGCGGGCACCGGTTACGCGCTGCGCGGCTACCGACTGCTCAGCGAAGAAACCCCGGTGGTCGACATCGATGCACATATCCTGTCGCCGCAACGCTGGGCGCTCACCTTGAGCTGGCCCGATGGCAGCACGCGGCAGGTGGAATTGTCCGGCGATGACTGGCGGGTCGAGGCGGTCGTCCTGAAGTGGAAACTGCCCGCGCTGCTGGCCGGCGTACCGCCGCTGTATCGGCTCGACCGCCTGTCCGGTCGTTACGACGACCCCGCGCAGGAAGCGAATGGGCCGCGTACCGTCATCAGTTTCCGGCAAACCGACGGTTTCGACCTGCTCGACCTCAGCAAGCAGTATCCGCAATGGCTGCCCGAGGTCGATACGGTCTATGGCAGCGGTGCCTTCCTGCCCTTGGTCGATCAGGGCCACTACAGCATCAGCCTGATGCGCACTGGCGCCCTGGTGGCACGACCGGACGACGCCACCGCGCAGCGGATCGGACAACCGCTGGGCGGCTGAGTGGGATATGGACGGCCATGCGGCGAAGGCCAACCAGCTGCACGATCAGGCCAATAACGAATTGAAGCCGGCGGCGGAAGCAGCCAATCACCACGGCTGATCACGCGATCTGATGAACGCGATCGGCCCGGCCTGATGCGGACGGGTCGATCGCTTCAGCAAACATCCCGCGCAGCCACCCTGGTTGCCGATCGAATCAAGCCAGCAATTTCTCGTAGCGCCAGGCGTGGGTGCCGTCCTGGTAGTAGTGCGCGTACTGACCGATGTGCCGGTAACCGTGTCGTTCGTATAGGCGAACCGCGGTGGCATTGTCGTCGCGCACTTCCAGTCGCACGGCATAGCAGCGCCGCTGCCGCGCGACGGCTTCGACCGCCTCCAGCAGCGCGGCGCCGACGCCCTTGCCGCGCGTTTCCGGTTTGCTGGCGAGCGAGTACAGCCGCGCGACGCGACTGCCCTTGCGGAAGAACACCACCGCAGTGCCGAGGAAGTTGCGATGGTTCGCGCTGGCCACCAGCACCAGCGCGGAGTCGCTGTCCAGATGGCGCCGGTACTGCGAGCGACTCATTCGGTCGCTGTCGAAGGTCTGGTCTTCAAGCATCACCAGATCATCGAGATCGGACGTTTCGGCGCGGCGCACGCGCACGCTGGCAGTAGCAGTAGCTGGGTGCATGCTTGCGTTGGGACTCCTGCGTTGCGCGGTGCGCAGCGTGATGTCAGAGAGGGGAGAGGTAATGGGCACGCGCGGACTCTAGCAGCCGGTAACATCAAGATCGCGTATTTTGACTCAGCCGGATCGCGTTTATTCGAGCTTCAGCGCTTTCGCTTGTGCAACGCCCGCCCTGTGCCAAACTGCGCGCCTTGCGCATTCCGCCCCGCCACTGGCGGGCATCCTGCCGTACTGCATTACCTGAGTGATGCCATGACCCGTCTGGTCATCGTTGTCGAAAAAGCCTCCGACTGGGGTTCGTACTATCCCTCGGTCGACGTCATGAGCGCGATGGACTACCTGCGCGAGCCGGTCGGTGGCGACGACGAACGCACGCATGTGCTGAATCTGTGCCGCAGCTACAAATACCTCGGCACCGGCTATTACGTGTCGCTGCTGGCGGAGGCGCGCGGGCACCGGGTGATGCCGTCGGTGCGCACGGTGAACGATCTGCGCCGGCGCTCGCTCTACGGTGTGGACATCGAGGATCTCAACCAGAAGCTGACCCACTTCCTGCCGGCCGGCGGCCGCGATACCACCGACTTCGGCATCCTGGTGTATTTCGGCGAAACCGCTTACCCGGCGTTGCAGGATCTGGCGCGGCAGGTGTTCGAATCGTTTCCCTGCCCGCTGCTGCGGATCGAGTTCGAGCGCGACCGCGTGTGGCAGGTCAGCTCGATCAAGCCAGTCGGCCTGCATACGCTGGACGATGCACAGGAAGACGCGTTCGCCGAAGAGCTCGATCGCTTCTCCAAGAAGCTGTGGCGCAAGCCGCGCGCACGCAAGCTGTACCGCTACGATATCGCGATGCTGGTCGATCCGAAGGAAGCGATGCCGCCGTCGAACCGCAAGGCGCTGAAGGCGTTCATCGCCGCCGGCAAGCAGCTCGGCGTCGAGGTCGATCCAATCGGCAAGAACGACTTCCAGCGACTGGCCGAATACGACGGCCTGTTCATCCGCGAGACTACCGCCAGCGACAACCACACCTATCGCTTCTCCCACCGCGCTGAGAAAGAAGGCATGGTGGTGATGGACGACCCCAGCTCGATTCTTCGCTGCACCAACAAGATCTTCCTCAACGATCTGATGGTGTCGCGCAAACTGGCCGTGCCACGCACCGAAATTCTGTATCGCGACGACAGCAAGGGCATGAAGGACGTCGTCGCCAAGCTCGGCTTTCCGCTGGTGCTGAAGATCCCCGACGGCTCGTTTTCGCGCGGCGTGGTCAAGGTCGAGAGCGAGCAGGCGCTGGAGCAGGCGGCCAGCAGCCTGTTCCAGCACAGCGCGCTGCTGCTGGCGCAGGAATACGTCTACACCGAGTTCGACTGGCGCATCGGCGTACTCAATCGTGAGCCGCTGTACGCGTGCAAGTACTACATGTCGCGCGGCCACTGGCAGATCTACAACCATGGCGCCAAGGGCACCGCGAAAACCGGCGGGTTCGAAACCATTGCCGTGAGCGAGGCACCCGCCGAGGTGGTCAAGCTCGCGCTTAAGGCTACCCAGCTGATCGGCGATGGCTTGTACGGTGTCGATCTGAAGCAGGTCGGCGACAAGCCGGTGGTGATCGAAGTCAACGACAACCCGTCGATCGATGCCGGCGTGGAAGACGCGCATCTCGGCGACGAGCTGTACCTGCGGGTCATGCAGGAGTTTCTGCGCCGGATGGAACGCAAGCGCCAGGGCCTCGCTGTCTGATCGAAGCGCGCCTCGTGCGGCTGTAGGTTGGGGTGAGCGCAGCGAACCCCAACCTACGCGATAGCTGACGCCGGGATATTGAGCGGGGCTCAATACCAGCCGACGAGACGCGGTGCTTGCCGTCGCGGCCGCCGTAACGCCAGCAGCTCACGCGGCAACGCCGGTTCCAGCGCCAGCAGCACGATAAGCGGGGCGCCCACCAGCCAGAACGCCGGTGTCCAGCCGAGCAACTCGGTATACATCGGCACCAGGGTCGTCAGTAGCAATGCACCGCCACCCAGCAGCCACAGCAAGGCGGCACCGAGCAGGCGTTGGTGGTCGGGATGGCGACGCGGATGGGTTAGCGATTTCGGATGCATGAAGAACAGTCCAGTGGCCGATGACAACTGCAGACTGCGGCGTGCCCATCTCATAGGCTGCGACCTGCGCCCGTATGGCGCTGAACGTCGCGGGAGTGACCGCTTGTAGAATGCCCGGCAGCACGCCCTTTGCAGCACAAAAAATCTCTCCCGGAATTCGCATGAAACCAGCCCAGTTCGCCGTGTTCGGCCATCCCATCGGGCATAGCCGGTCGCCACAGATCCACCAGGCGTTCGCACAACAGTTCGGGATCGAGCTCGACTATCGCGCGATCGATGCGGCGCCGGCTGAATTCGCCGCGGACGTGCAGCGCTTTTTTGCCGAAGGCGGCTGCGGCGCCAACGTCACGCTGCCGCACAAGGCCGCCGCCTTTGCGCTGGCTGACCAACGCAGCGAGGCAGCCACCCGTGCCGGCAGTGCGAACGTGCTGACCCGGCTGTCCGATGGCCGGTTGGTCGCACACAACACCGACGGTGCCGGCATGGTGCGCGACATCACCGAGCGCCATAGCGTGGATCTGCGCGGTCATACAGCGCTACTGCTCGGTGCCGGCGGCGCGGCGCATGGCGTGGCCTGGAGCTTGCTGGATGCCGGCGTGGCGACGTTGACCATCGTCAACCGCTCGCCCGAAGCAGCCGATGCGCTGGCCGACGCGATCGGCGAACCGGTGCGCGCACATACCCGCTACTGGCAGGATCTGGCAGCGATTGGCAGCTACGACCTGATCCTCAATGCGACTTCGGCCGGCGTGCTCGGCGCGTCACTGCAGCTGCCGTTCTCGCTGGTCGGTGCCCGCGCTCTCTGCTACGACCTGTCCTACGGCGTCGCCGCCAGCAGCTTCCTCGCCTGGGCAAAAACCGCCGGCGCGCGTTATGCGTTCGACGGCCTCGGCATGCTGGTGGAAACCGCCGCGGATGCATTTGAACTGTGGCACGGCAAGCGCCCGAATACCGAGCCGGTTTACCAGTCGTTGCGCCAGTAATACGGTTGAACATGTTGATTCAGGCCAGGCAGTCTTGCCGGGCGGGCTGTGGCGCGTGCTGTATTGCGCCGTCCATCAGCTCTTTTGTTCTTTAGCCCGTTCTTGGGGATATTCCTGTCAAGTTTCGATTTCGATCGGTCTTTTAGTGGAAAAACCTTATAACTTAAGAAGTTAAGCGGATCTCTAGTGTTGGATGCCAAGCATCTTTGATTGACGGTTCTGACTACAAAGCCCGCCCTGCACCACCGCGACAATGGGTTCCAATCCAAAACCAAGCCGGCACCATCTACCTCATCGTCGACATCGACCTTAGGTAGCACACCTATGACCGCTCCAGCGTGTGCTGCAAGCTCTTGTAAGATCTTGCGTTCGCCGTTCGTGATATCGGCGGGCGAAGCTGCGACGAGTCGACCAGGATGTCTAGGCGCGCCGCGCCGATGCTTCCGCTTGTCTCGTTACACATGAATGTTTTAATTGGGCCTAGGGTAAGAAGGCCGCATTGCGGCGAACTTGGTGCTAGTGACATCCATGGAAATCGCAGTGCGGTAGCTTGATGTGCGGCGGGTCGATGTGGATCTTGGATGGGCTGACGTGAATCTCCGGCAGCTTTGGCAGTGGGATCTTTCCAATCGCGCCGCCAGCGCCCTTGATGACATCCACGGCGCCACCGGCCACGATGGTGCCGGCCGTGACCACAGCAGCTGGGTCAAAATTGCCAATTTGATTGCCTAGCCGCTGCAACTGATCCCAGCTCGCGGTCACCTGCATCTGAGATTGAGTTTTATAGGGACATGAGGCCGGATCGAAATTCGAAACCTGCACGTCTCTGACGCCAACATCCTTCATCTTCGCTGCAACGATGAGCCTAGCACCCTCTCGGGACGGGTCGACATCACCATAGCGAAACTCGACATGCGAGATCACGGTGCTACCTGTGTAGATCTGCGTGACGCAAAAATCATACTGGCGCGCGCACACCGTGCCGCTGAATACGAAACCCATTAACAGCAACGTAACAAGACGGGCAAATGAAATCATTGCTGTCTCCCTTTAGGCCAGCGTTCCGGAGACTAGGTTCCATAGCTGCCCAGGTGCACTCGGCTATCTGCCACAGAGCGCTTCTATCGCGCGTAGTGTAGTGGACACGACGACGCCTAGCTCGCCTTAACGCCCTGATGGTCGCTCTGCCTGAGCACCTTCCTCCGCCTCGCCTCTCCCGTGCGCCTACTCCAAGAAACTTGTCCATCGAGCGGTGGTCGGTGAGAGATATGTATGGAGAAAGGTCACGCCCCAACCGTGAGGGGCCATGTTCATCCTTCTGGCGCATCGGCAGGAATTACAATTACGGGAACTTCCCTTCCAGACGGCACCACCGGAGTAATGCTTCCCGACCAGCCATCTCCATCGATCCCTTGCGAGCTATTGAAATCCAAACTCTCGACCAGCAGTTGTTTGAACTTCTCGGCAGTTCTGACGGCGCGTGCCGCCACCTCCACGCTCAACTGGCCTTCTAGTTTTGAGATAGGGGTCCAACTCGTTCTGCCGCGATGCATATCGTCCACTTCGTCAGCCGTCAGGACCCTATCAGTCTCGACTACTTCAGGCTTGGCGTGAGCGAAGTCATTGCGAAACTTTAAAAGCCAACGTAGGGATTGCAAGGGCTCCTTCCCCGGATCGAACTCTGCGCCTAGCTGGGCGCATATCAGCCTGGCCTTTCCCCACGGGCTTAGGCGGTCGTAGTCCGCCCAGCCATTTACAATGCGTGAGCCAACCGCATTGCACATCGCTTCCACAAACAGGGAACACATCACCATGACGGTCAGCAACGAGTTCTGCCGCTCGTACTGGTCTTTCTCCGCCCGCTCCATGGCCGACTTAGCCGTCTGTAGGAACATGTGGTGTGCGGAAAAGTGTCGGCGCTCGCGGACGCGGTAGGTCTCGACTTCTACGTCGGGCGGCTGCTTCAAAGTGTCATTCTCCATCTGCACACTCCATCCCCGGTGGCGCGACCCAATTCCTAGTCAGACATTCTTAGCTACTAAACCCGTCTCTCCCTTCAATGACGTCGAGCACATAGAGGCTAGCGATGCGGGGGGAGCACTTCAAATTTGATGAAGTTATTGTCTCCCCTCCATCGAAATGGCGCTCTCGCGGCGTGACAAAGGGTACTACGGCGCCACTCTCAGAGCGTGAGAATGTCCCGGCGTACCTTACGCCGATGGCCAAAAGTACCCCACAAAAAACGTTCTGCCCTCGACATCGACTTGCTCGACGACTTTCATCCGGAACCAGACTCATCATCCGAACGATTCAACTACGATTGCCTGGACGACGAACTAGCTGACCTTGTGCTCAAAATTCTCAGCCTCGCAGATCATGTAGAGAGAGTGCGGGCACCTTCAACAACAACTACGAAGGCCAAAGGCAGTGCAAGCGTCCACGTTGCAGTCGATGATTGATAGGTACGAGGGCCACGCACCTTGAACAATGACCAGTATGCGTCCTGGTCTACACCTGACTTTCGCTTCAGGGTAAGGGATCATGAGCCCGTGGCAAAAAAAGGAGCATCACTTGTGACATTTCCCATAGAGCTAGTTGCGCGCATAAACAGTCACGAAGGCACCTTCAGCAGGAACCTGATACTCAATAGCGGTCTCACGGTTCTTCTTGGCCCCAACGGCTCAGGTAAAACGCATATCCTGCGGGGCCTGAAGACCAGCTTTGGGGACCACGTTACTGGGAAGAAAGTGCGATTCTTGTCGGCAGGACGGATGGGCCTGCTGGAGCAGTTCAGGTCGGATTTTGACGGCCAACGTGGCAACCTGCCAAATTACGACAATGCCTCATATGGTAGCAAAAGTGATTCGGTGCGACGGCATCTCACAGAGACCATAAATGGCGACTTTCAAACCCTAGCAGAGCGCGCAGACATCCTTGTAAAAATTCAGGAGCGCCTTAGGAAACTGTTTAAGCGCGATCTACTGATTGACTGGGACGCAGGAAAGCTAAAGATTGAGTTCTCGCGCCTGGATAATTCCGCCAAACCATACTCCTCGGGACGTGAGGCGTCAGGTCTCATGCAGCTCGTAGGCATTTTGTCAGCGCTTTATGACGATGAAGTAGGTGCGTTGCTACTCGATGAGCCCGAAGTCTCGCTGCACCCGCAGCTACAAGCATTTCTCTTGAAGGAGATTATCGGTGTCGCTGGTCACCCGTCGGAGGGTGGAAATAAGAAATTTGTGGTCATTGCAACGCACTCAACGGAGATGATTCAGGTTACGCGCCCCAGCGATTTGGCTTCGCTCATCTTTTGCTACGATCTCAGTTCGCCCCCCGTCCAGATTAGAGCAGACGCTGCCGAACTGCAGAATAAAAAAATTCAGGTGCTAATTGCTCGGCTTGGCCAAGAGCATAAGCTTTCATTGTTTTGCAAACAGCCACTTTTGGTCGAAGGCCCTTCAGACGTAATGATATGTAGCGCCCTGTCAAATAGGGCCAATTTGCACTTGGAAGCGGCGGGCTCGCAACTACTCCCGGTAATTGGAAAGGGGCAGATGGCAGTTGTGACAAAACTGCTTCGCTTGCTAGGAAAAGCTCCAGTTCTATTGGTTGATGCTGATGGTTTTGTGGATGGATTGGACTTAATCCGTCAGTTTCTCACCGACTGCGAAGCCGCAGATGAGGACGCCTCCCAGCTCGGGTTCCCTTCGGCCAGAAGCATGGCGACTGGTATTCACGGGGATTTCTGTAAGCTTGTACATGCTCGATGGGACGAGATTTCACCGCTTGCCGAATTGCATCCGTATTGGCGGAACAAGGCGACCGGAGACGAGGAGCTTGCCAGACGACGCGCAGCCTTCTGCACGCTCTTTACCGCCTCTGCGGTGGAATTGTCGAAGCTACCAACTCATATTGAATGGACGTCCATTCGGCAGAGACTTACAGCGCTCCTCGATGTACTGGAGAAGCTAGGTCTCTTTGTATTGCGACGAGGTACAATCGAGTCCTACTACCAGAAGTCAGACCGGTTCGCTTCGATAGAAAAGCCGAGCGCAGCTGCGGATGAGATGGAATACATTGGCCAATGCGAGAAGCTAGCCCTTCAGGAGCCTTACGCGGACATTCTTCGGTGCATACAGTTTGCCTCAAAAGCTGAGACCATATCTGAAGCAGATGCTCTGAGAGATCTGTTGCTCTCCGTTGTCGCACCAGCGCATGCGCGATTCAAGTCTGGCGATACCGCGGTGAGTTTTAATGTGTTGGCCCGACAAATATTGGGCGAGCGCTCAAAGATATTCGATCTCGCAGTTGAGGATGGTTCTTTGGTCATCTCAATTGCCAGCAAGATTCTAAATATCCAAGGGTTTCCGCTGACGTTGGCGAAGGACGACGACGTCGCCAAGGCCATTGGCTCGGCACTAGCCTGTAATGTGTAACAAGCCGTGACCAGTGGTAAACGTGGCGTTGTGGATACAGCGGCACCGCCTTAGCAGGCTGCTGAAAAACCGCCCGTCTTGAGCGTTCGTTGCTGCGGCTGGAATTGATCGATGGTGACCAAGCTCAGGTTGGTGTGACATCGGCCCGGTTTCCGATCCATTTTCGGCGGTTCTGAC
>Ga0302313_10000029_pt1 | contig 126502 bp, 102 predicted proteins | sample III_Palsa_N2_2_FD_200454 | JGI IMG/M metagenome (GOLD analysis project Ga0302313, IMG submission 200454) | Peat permafrost microbial communities from Stordalen Mire near Abisko, Sweden - III_Palsa_N2_2 | ecosystem: Environmental > Terrestrial > Soil > Palsa > Peat permafrost | place: Sweden...
CGGCACCCGTCGCAACATCATTTGGGTAGATTCACCAATAATCCCAAGATTCTCGATGGACCGAAATGGGAACAGCAACGGCCAGGGTGCGCGAAAGGCGATGGAATCCCCAAAGGCGATCAATTGCCCTTTCGGCGCCTCCAGCGGTACATCATAGAATACGTCGAAATATACTCGATCCAAATCGGATGCGGGCAAGCTCTTGTGAGCAATAAATAACGTAACAAGAAACACCAGTGCGGCACAAAAAATGCCGCCAATCGCTGCCGCCGCCGTGCGGATACTTTTCCTCATCCTGAGTCGTCCTATAGCGATAGTAGGGAGCAAACGAGCCGCCTACGATCCCAAATAAATATAGGTCCTCCTTACCTTTATATTATGTTCGGCGGACGCTGTCATGTTGTTGGCGGATATTGACGGACATGTGGCGACATGACCGACTCGTCCAGTCTGCATTTTTTCGGTTAGGCATCGACACCCTGGCCATAGCGGTTCAACATTTGCCAAGGAACCTCTTCTTGTCGAATCGAGACAGGATTTTGGCAAAAATTGACTGCCGCCCCGAATTCAAAGTCCATCGTCTTTTTTGCGTTGTGTAGTAACCTGGGTCGCAGAGTATTTGCCTCTACATCCAGATCGACAACGCCGATCCCAGGCCATTCATCTGGACCCAATCGGCCGACAACATCGTCGCCGCCATTCAGCGATTTATCTACGAATTTCTAACTCAAGACACTAGAGGGTCGGATATGAGCGTTAAGAAACCAAACGCTTTCTTGAACGAGAATGCGCCTCCAATCGACTCGCAATGGGTTCCGTCCTGGACTTGGTCTGGCAATACCAAATCAGTCGGGGCGATTCTCGACGAAAATAAGGGGGTCGGGCTGGGGTTTGACTTTCTCCGGCTGTTTCTCTCGGTAGTAATCGTCGTTGATCATTGCTACCAGAACTTCCTGGGCGATCGTGCGCCGACTTTTCTCGTCCAGCCCGCGCTGTACACTATTCTCGGTATATTCTTCGCGTTGAGCGGGTTCCTGGTGACCGGAAGTGCCATTCGAACGATGGCTCTCCCCACCTTCATTTCGTTTCGCATTATCCGCCTGGCCCCGGCACTGGCGGTCGAAACAATTCTTTCGGCATTGGTGATCGGCCCTCTTGTCACGACTCTTCCGCTGCACGATTATTTCTCAAGGCCCTCGTTTTTCACCTATTTTGGCAACATCGTCGGACATGTCCAAACCGTGCTCCCCGGAGTTTTCGCAATGCATGGCGAGGTCGACGGAACGATCAACATCAACTTGTGGACCTTGAAGCCGGAATTCTGTTGCTACGCTTTCATGGCCCTGATGATGCTCACTTCGTCCTTGACCAAGATCAGGATGCTCGCCTTATCGTGCCTATTTACCGTGGTCATTCTGAGCCTAAGCATCTTTCATATCTATGATCCGCTCAACGAGCATTTAAGATGGCATCTTTTGTTTTACGCATTCGTGCTCGGGTCCCTGTTCTATCTCCATCGATATTCGATCCCGGTGCATCTCGGTGGATGCATCGCCAGCTTCGTCATTGCCGTTTTGCTCTTGCAACCGGATGACCACCGTTTCGCGCCTCTGGCGGTGCCATTCCTGGTCTATGTGACCGTGTGCCTGGGTATGTGGCGGCTGCCGCTGTGGGCGATGCTTAAACGCGGCGATTATTCCTATGGGATTTATCTCTACGGTTTCCCGGTCACGGGCATGCTGGTCTACTTCGTACCTGCGATTAGAAACGTGTGGCTGCTGCCGCCGGTGGCTTTGCTGGCTACCTTCACGGTCGCCTTCGCTTCGTGGCACTTGATCGAGAAGCCCGCTCTGGCGCTGCGTAAGAGACTGTTTGGGAAAAGCAAGGTCATCGTCCATGGCGGGGGTGAATAAGCCCCGGGCGATGGTGTTTTGCTTCGCTTTAGTCAAACGGGCGAAGGGTCCGCGAGAGGGTCCGTGCGACTCGCCTGCGCCGTGACATGTCTGTCTCGCAGCACCGCGCTCTCGGCCGCGACAGCGGCGCACAACCACAACGCGCCAAACAGCAGCGTGTAGATGGCCTCATCCTTGCTGTCGCCTTTCTTGGCTGCCTTGGCCGCGAGCGTGGCCGCCACGCCTGCCGCACCACTTGCCGACGCACTGCCCAGTTGCAAGAGTTTGGCGCGCATGTCGTGCAGTCGTGCCGCGCCCGCCGCCGTCGCCACGGCATTGCCTATCCATGCGGATGCCGAGGTGAAGTTAAATCCAGCGCTTTCATTTGCCGACAGGACCGATCCCACGATGCCGGTGATGCCGGCAAGCGCGCCCAAGGCATTGGCAATGGAGACCCGATAGCTATGGGGCGCATCGTCGAAGTGATTGTTTGCTTCGCTGATTATGGCGCCGAGGGCCCATGCGCTGTCGCTTGCGACGTTTGCGCCCAGCAGCAGTTGAGCGACGGTGACGGATTCCTGTTCCATCACGCCCACCCCAATGGCGAACGTGGCGGCAACAGCCTCCGCCATGGCCGGTGCATGGGGTGCCACGATTTCGATTGCGGCGCGCAACTTGTGCCGGATCGAGTTGAGCTGCGCCACAGACAGGTCGGGCGCCAGTGCCAAAGGTTCCAACGCCGCCGACGCGGCGACAGAGGACGGGGTGCCGGCGGCCGGCGCAGGCGAGCGCGGGGGCAACAAACCCCGGCGGATGAAGACGCTGCGCGCCAGATCGAGTGGCCGCGCAGCGTTCGCCTGGGCGAGTCCGGCCAGCGCGCCCAGCCCCGCCCAGGCGCCTGCCTGCGGCGCACTGTGTGCCGGCCCCGCATGCCGGGCCTCGCTGGTCGAGGTAGTAGCCGGCGGCGACAACGCGGCGCTGGAGCTGTCGGGCGCCAACGGATGAATACTCACGTGTGTGACCTCTGTGAATCAGGGGCAGTTTTCTTTTGGATCTACCCAGGCGGTCATAGCAAACGCCGCGGTCACGCTTGATTCGATCGCGGCTGCCCCGCCGTTTCGATACCGGTGTCCGGCGCTTTCAACGTAACCAGCGCGTTAAAAGTGAGAGATCAGCCATTTTCCAATTTAACCTCGGACACGCCGGCCTATAACGCGAAGATCGGTACGGGCTGGCGCAACGGCGCACGCAGTCTGCGTGCGTGCGCGGCGCGGCGCTCCGGCCGCATAAAACTAATTGGGGGCGCCCGCCTGTAAGGGTTTGGCACGCTGCATGGCGGGCAGAGTTTCGCTTAAACGCAGTGCCGTTTCAGCTTGAGTTTTTTGACAGAATTCCTCGGCATCGGTATTCAAATGCTCCACCAGAAAATCCACAAAAGCCCGTACCGCCGGCATCATGCCCTGGCGCGTCAGGAACACCGCGTATAACTGCGGCCGCGGCAAGGTCCAGCCCGGCATCACCGGCGACAACTGCCCGCTACGCAAGGCCGCGCCGTACATCATATCGGGCAAGGCGGCGATCCCCAGCCCGGCCAGCACCGCTTCGCGGATACAGATCAGGTCGGCCGTCACCAGCCGCGGGTCGTGCTCAATATGGTGCTCGCTGCCGTCGGGTGCGGTCAGGTGGAACAGATGATGGCCGTCGGCGCTGGGCGTATCCAGCGTAGGGAATTTCAATAAATCGGCGGCCTCCAGCGGCGGCCCGTTTTGCGTCAACAGACTCGGCGACCCAACCAGCATCTGATTGGTACGCCACAATGGCCGCACCACGATATTCGCGCTTTGCGGCGGCTCGGAGCGCACCCGCAGCGCCACATCGATAGGGTCTTCAAACAAATCGGCGACCCGATTGGTCACATGCATCGTCACCTTGACCTCGGGGAACTGCGCCAGGAATTCCGGCAAGATCTGCGACAACACCATCTGCGACAGCGTCACCGGCACGCTGACCCGTACATTGCCACGCGGCGACGAGCGCAACTGCGACACGGCGTCGACGGCACCCCGCGCCTCGGCCAACATCGCCTGGCATCGCAGGTAAAACATCTGCCCGGCTTCCGTCAGCGCCAACTTACGCGTCGACCGCTGCAGCAAACGCACGCCCAGGGTGGCCTCCAGTTCGGACAAACGGCGCGACAAACGCGACTTGGAAATGCCCAGGACCCGCTCCGCCGCCGAAAAACCGCCGTGTTCGACCACTTGCGCGAAATACATCAAATCATTGAGGTTGTGTGTATCGATATCCATCATCGTTCCATTTTTAGAACAATCTTTTGCCGCAATCGCGGCTGCGTAAGCGTGATGCGGTTTCTATAATAGCGGGATGTTGCAGGATTAATGCTATTGCGTCACCTCGCCCAGGAAAAATACTTGGTTCAGCCTCGTTTCCAGCGCCCACCTCAAGCTCTCACCTCAAACCCCAAGGAGCATCATGAGCAGCAGCGATACCTCCCTCTCCGCCGCGCGCCAGGTCAGCCGCGTCATGCCCTCGCTGAGAACCGTCGAAGGCGCGGGTTTTGTAGTGCACAGGCCCTTCCCGACCCGGCTGATGATGGATTTTGATCCATTTTTACTGCTCGATGAAATGGGTCCGACCGACTACGCCCCGGGCGAAGCCAAAGGGGCGCCGGATCACCCGCACCGCGGCTTCGAAACCGTCACCTACCAGCTTGAAGGCGCGTTTGCCCATGCCGACTCGCAAGGCCACCGGGGCGCTTTGAACGCGGGCGACGTGCAATGGATGACAGCGGGCTCCGGCATCGTCCACAGCGAAATGCCCGAACCGGGTTTTGCCCAGCGCGGCGGCCGCATGCATGGGCTGCAGTTATGGGTCAACCTGCCGCGCCGCGACAAAATGATGGCCCCGCGCTACCAGGAAATCCCCTCGGCGCAGATTCCGACGGCGACCGCGCAAAACGGGGCTATCCGCGTCAAGGTCATTGCCGGTGAAGCGCTGGGCGTAAAAGCCGCGATCAATACCCGCACACCGATTTTGTATCAGCATTTCACGCTCGCGCCGGGCACGGTGCTGAGCCATCCGGTACCGGCCAATTTCCGGGTCTTTGCTTATCCCTTGTCGGGCACCGGTGTATTTGGCGTCGACGCGCAGGGGCAAAACATCAGCGCGACCGCCCGGCACATGGTGATTTTCGACAACCAGGGCGAGCACCTGGAAATCACGGCCGGTCTCGATGCACCGCTGGACTTCCTGTTACTGGGCGGCGTGCCGTTGAACGAACCGGTAGTGCGTTACGGCCCCTTCGTGATGAACAGCGAAGAAGAGATCCGACAAGCCGTGGTCGACTACCAAAGCGGCCGGATGGGCAGCATCGCGCACTGAAACGCCGGCAAAGAGTATCCGCCACGCATCTTGTGCGCTGCGTCATACGGCTTTTCAGCGACAATGGCAGACCTGCGGCAACCGCCGGCTGGCCGCCCACGCATCTGATGGAGCTGACATGACCCTGATTACCTCGCATATCGGCGCTACCCCTTACCTGGTCACGCATCAGGGAGGCGGCAACACTTGGCTGGCCGACGAACCGGAGGACGCGGGCGGCGGCGGAAGCGCGCCCGCGCCTTACGAGTTATTGCTTTCTAGCCTCGGCGCCTGCACTTCGATTACACTCAAAATGTATGCTGCCCGCAAAGGCTGGCCGCTGACCGAAGTCGACGTCACGCTGACCCTGGAAACCACAGAATCCGGGACCCAGATCGAGCGCAAAATTGTCTTGCATGGCGCATTGAACGACGAACAGCGCGAACGTCTGCTGCAAGTGGCCAATGCCTGCCCGGTGCATAAAGTGTTGAGCCGGCCGATTGCGATACGCAGCGGCCTGGCGGTGCTTTAAGTTGTGCTGTTTTGGCGGGTTGTTGTTACTGGCACTTGCTGCTTAGCCACTTGCTCTGGTGCGGGTGGTCTTGAGTCGGTCATTTGAACCGGTTATGTTGCGTCAACAGTTTTAAGCGGTGCCGGCGGCATGCGGCTGCCCTGCTTGCCGCCGCTTCAATCCGTGGCTTTGCAGCAGGCGAGATTTCCCCCGTATCTACAGGAAGAGATGCCTTGAATTACGAACACTTGGTGCAGATCAACGATCCGCTTAACCCCCTCCTCGAAACCCTGAGCGTAGAACAAGTCTGGGCCGGCCTGCTGTTGCGCGCCGAACAGCCCCAGTTGTTTGTCACCGGCCTGGAAAGCTGCATCATCCTGTCCCGTGCCGGCGACACCTTCGAACGCGAGTTATGTTACGGCCCGGCCTCGGTACGCGACCGTGTCACGCTCAACCCCGGCATCAGCGTGCGTTACGACATCGCCGCCACCGACACCTATGTCGGCGGCTCGCTGACAATGACCATCGAACAACCCGACGCGTTGCAATTGTTTGTGCGCTTCAAATATGAAACCACGCTCAACGCCAACGAAGGCGGCGAAGACAACCGCACGCTTGAAATCGTCAAATCGGCCTATCGTGAGGCCGATATCGATACGGTTAGGTTGATCCGCGAATTTGCACTGGCGGGGCGGTTTACCGGGGCGAATGTGGCGGCGGGAAAGTTGCATTAAGCATCCGCGAAGATCGGGGCGGCGACGGTTGTATCGCGGCTGAGGCGTCGGCCCGATTTCATTTCTGAGTTATAAGTTCGGCCACTCCGGCCGGACCGTTCCACGGCCGAATATAGTTTTAAATAAGATTTATCTTGAATTACATCTCACTATTATAAATAAAATATTTTCAACGCACCTCATCCGCGCATCCATTTAAGATTAATCTTGTCCGTGCACCAAGTTTAACCCTCGCTCCCCTTCCGCAACGCAACAAACCGAACCGCTTGCAGTCTCTCCATTTCGTTACACCGACGCTATAACCTCGCCTTTCCGCGCAAACAGACCTCAGTGCGTCGCGTTATGCATTTCTATCGCGAAATTCTTGCACACCCCAATTTCGGGCATATCCCGATAAAACCTGATTCGCGCACAAGTCATTGACATGATATCTATCAGAATGAACTATTTTCATGTTTTATTAGCGCAACATCTATTGGCCATAAATAATGTTATGAGCCTGACAATAATAACTGATGCCCGTCTCAAATAAATCATTATCTCAAATAATATACCCATATAAATCAATGCCTTGAAAATCATTTCAACGCGTTAGGGTAAATACCAAAACGATTAACTCCTATTTGGCATGCCAGTTGCTCTGATATAAGCACGTCATTTTAAAAAAGCGTCCTCGACATAATCGGGCCGACGCCCCCGACGCGTTATTACGGCATGCGCGAATCGAACCTCAGGGTGACGACCTCATCCTGCATACGGCTCGCGCCACCGCACACACCCGGTGCCCTGCCGTAAGTACCCAACCAGCACCCCCCAAGCATTTGGACAAGAAGGAGCGCACGTGAAACAGAAGACATTGGCATCCGCCATCAGGAAAATTATCGGGGCTGAGGTTTTGCTCTCAGCGGCATTTATCACTACGGCGTACGCCCAAACCACACCGCCCAGCGGCGCGGCGGCACCGGTCGCGGCTTCGGGGGTTGCCACGGGGAAAGTGACGACCTTGAAGAAAGTTGAGGTGACGGGGTCGTTGATCAAGAGTGCGGATAAGGTGGGGTTTAATCAGGTACAGACGATTACGGCGAAGGATATTGTGGCTAGCGGGGCGACTACGGTTTCGGATTTTTTGCGGGATGCTGCGGCGAATTCGGCGAGTAGTTGGGGGGAAGGCACCGGCAATAGCTTCTCCCCGGGTGGTGCCGGAATCGCATTACGCGGACTTAGCGAAAAATACACTTTGGTGCTGGTCGACGGCCAACGTGTCGCGCCCTACGCGCTTGCGGTCAACGGCACAGATAATTTCTTCGACTTGAATACCATCCCAGTGAATATGGTCGAACGTATCGAAATCGTGAAGACCGGCGCCGTCTCACAGTATGGCTCGGACGCTATTGCCGGCGTGGTCAATATCATCACTAAAAAAGATTTCCAGGGCGTGCAGCTTGACGGCAGCCTCGGAGGGGGAACCAACAACGGCGGCAACGGGACCACATCATTCGGCATCACCGCGGGTTTCGGCGACCTGAATGCCGACCGGTTTAACGTTACATTCGGAGCGAACTACTACAAGAGCAACGGCGTAACAACTGCCGACCGCAGCCTTGAAGCACCCGAGGACTTTAACGGCTTGCCAGGGGGTCATTTATTGCAAGGTACGTCCTACTGGCAACCGCAGGGTGCGGGTAACGGTAAAGCACCACTGACCACCTGCCCATATGGCGGCACAGTGGTCAGCGGTGTCGTTGCAGGCGGTTCCGGAGTGACCGAACCGGGCAACGTCTGTACCAACAACATTGCAAACGCGTACTCGATCCAGCCCGATGAACAGCGCGGCAATGCAAAACTGCACGTCACCTTCAAGATCAGCGACACCACAGAAGCATGGGCCGATCTGTGGGGCAGCCAAAATATAACAACGTTGTATGAAGGGTATAACGGTATCGGCGGCAATACCTTGGGTTATGACCCCAACAGCGGAGGTATTAAAGTCGTCCCCAACATCGTGTCCAAGGACAATCACTACAATCCATATGGGCAAGACGTACCACTCCACTACACCTTCGAAGGGCAACCATTTGGAGTCAAGACCACCGCCACGTTTTATCGGGCATCGACCGGTGTCAAGGGTACGCAGGATCTCGGCAGCACCCTCGGTAGCTGGGATTGGTCCGCTTCGGTTGGTCACTCGCAGAGTGTGGTGGACAACACCATGTCGGGCTTAATGAACGTTAACGCACTGGAAAATATTCTCGGCTCAAACGGCACATTTAATTTCTCCGATCCTGGCGCTACACCAAATGGGCTTGCGGGCTTATACGCGTCAGACTCGTATCAGGCAATTTCCAAACTCGATACCGTTGACCTTACGGCCACCAATTCGAGCTTATTTACGTTGCCGGCCGGCGATGTGGGTCTCGGTTTCGGTGTGCATTTTGATCATGAGAGTGAATACATTGGCGACATGGCGGGCGTACAAGCGGGAGAAGAAATTCCTGCCCCAATGCAAACAGTGGATGGTGAACGGAATGTGGCCGCGGCCTACTATCAGATCGACGTTCCCATTCTCAAAGGACTGACGTTCAGCCAGTCGTCACGGTACGACCACTACAGCGATTTTGGCGGCGCTTTTTCACCGCGCTTCGCCCTGCGCTGGCAACCGGTTTCGATGTTGACCACCTATGCGTCATATGACAGGGGTTTCCGTGCACCGACCTTGATTGAGAACTCGCAGTCGAAGACATTTGGTGCGCAAGGTATCGGCACCGACCTCAATAATAAACTAGATAACGGCCCCGCTCTAACTGAGGTGGTAACGGACGGCAATCCTAATCTGCAACCGGAACGCACCAAAAATTTCAACGTCGGCTTTGAATTATCTCCAGATCGCAATACCGACTTTGGGATGGATTGGTACAAGATCATCATCGATAACGTGATTGGTTCAACACCGATCCAACCCCTGGTAACGGCTAACGACCCAACAGTTGTCCATCGTAACGCCGACTCATCGATTGCCTATGTCGATGCTCCTTATCAAAATCTGGGCAAGATCGCCACCGACGGGCTGGAAGCCACATTCCGCAGGTCGCTGCCGACAAAATTCGGCACCTTTACGTTAAGTGGAGATTGGGCTTATATCTTGAGCTACAAGGACGCCGGCATCCAATACGCCGGCCAGGATGCATCGTTTGGCCTACCCTTCGGCGCAAGCATGCCACGTTGGAAAGGCAACACCACTTTGGTTTGGGACTACCGTAAATTCAGTACGACGTTGACCTGGGAATACACAGGACCTTATGCAGAAACCTATGCAGGCGTCCAACCGAATGGTGTGGCTTCGTATAGCCAGTTTAACCTGATGAGCACTTATTCCGGGATCAAACACTGGACCATCTACGCTGGCATCGATAACATCACGAATAAGACGCCACCATACGATGCGGCTGAATTGCTCTATGGGAATGGCGTTGGATATGATCAATCGCAGTACAGCGATATCGGCCGCTTTGTTCAAGTGGGCGCCACGTATCGCTTCTGATAAGCATAATTGGCGCTTACATTTTGCGTCGTATTGATAGTCCTGGCCGTTATCAAGAGGCCAGGCTTTTTTTGCGTACCCAGCATGGGTACACGCCTGCAGGCGAAAGTTCGCCATAAGTGACAACGAACGGAGCGATCGCATCCAGCTCAGGGCATCTGGTGACGTCCTGATCTGTTTCCTTAAAAATCAGTATTCGAAACCGGCTTTTCCTTACAGGTGACGTTTAGTCAGGTAAAGGCAAGTAAATTTTTTATTGTCTAAAACATTTATTTCCTCGCCGCTACAATTCCCGCCAACCGATCCGGCACCCCCTCCTCTTTCACCAAATGCGGATACCGCAAGCCGCCGTGGTAATCGATTTTCACCGTACTGACAGACTCATCGTTTTGCACCAAGAATTCAATCGGTTCGCGACTACTCTTGGCCTGCGTTACGGCATCATTAAGTATCTCAGCCGTATACGCCGTACCATTAACCGCCAACAGTTTCAAACCAGGAGCCAAACCGGCTTCAAATGCAGGCCCATCCCATTTCACGTAACTGACAACGCCCTTTTTATCGACCGACAGACCGAGCGAATACCTCAAGTTGGCGCCTTTCCAGAAGCTGGCGGCGGACTTGTCAAATTCCGAGGGCTGGTCGTCGAACACCAATTTCCAGCCGCTACGCTCAATGCCATGCTCCGGCAACTGTGTACCGGTGTAATCTAGCCGCTCACGCAGGAATGAGGCCCAATCATAAGGCTGCACGATATTGAGCGCGGCGACCACATCGTCAAACGTATAGGTGCGCGTGACATAGCTGCCGTTGTCCATGCCATAGAAGGTTCGGGCAAAATCATCCAGCGAGCGCCGGTCACGACTGAGAGCACGGATTTGCGTATCGACGTCGAGCCAGAGTAAACGGGGCCAGTCGAAATACAGAAAAACAAGACGGCCGCGTAATTCAACAAAATAGCGATGTATTACGCTTGCTTGACGTTATCCTAAAATTCCACACGGCGTCTATAAAAAATCCTGGTTTTAATCTTTATGATCGGACTATCCGATCGGTATCGCGTGGATATTTTTCTTTTCCCAAATTTATGCGGTGTTGTAAACCTGAGATGTTATAGATACAGGGTCAGAACCTTATCCCGCCGGGGTCTCCTGCCGCAGGCCGTTTAATCTCGGCGTCTGTATTACTCGAATGATGGAACCCGTTCTTGATTTTTATTTTTCGAACCGCATAAAAAAACCCGCCGGCAGAAATTTCCTGCAGCGGGTTTATTCTTTCAATCCAGCTTTAAAATTACATCAGCCTTTCAATTAAAGAACGGCGATCAAACCACCGCGGCAATCCCAGCCTTGGCGGTCTCTGCATCCTGTTCCGATTTAACCCCGGAAACACCCACCGCACCGATCACTTCGCCTTCGTAAATCACCGGCACGCCGCCTTCAAGCAAGCCGGTCAGCGGCACGCTGAGGAAAGCCACGCGGCCGGCTTTGATACTTTCTTCGTAAATGCGGCTTTCACGGCGGCCCAAGGCCGCGGTGCGTGCTTTGCCGGTGGCGATTTCAGCCGAGATCGGGGCCACGCCGTCCATCCGGTGCAGATGCAGCAGGTGGCCGCCATCGTCGACCACGGCGATGACGACCGCCCAGTTGTTGTCTTGCGCATGTTTTTCGGCAGCGGCCGCGATTTTTTTGACGTCTTCAGCGGTCAGGTAGTGTTTGGTTTTCATGATGAGCCTCGTTCAATCGATGGGTGGAGAATATGCACACTGCCAGTATGTTACCGCAGCCGAACGGTTCGCCTGTTACCAGAGGTAAAACATCAGCCACCAGGCGCTGTCGACCACCAGCAAGGCGGCTGTCACCCAGAGCATGGCGCTGCCCCGCCGCACCGCGCTGACGCTGTGCCGTCCACTGATGCCCCAGGCCAGCCATGCGCTCCAGAGGTTGGCCCCCGCCAGCATCGACCAGCGCACATAAGGCGCCCAACCCAGCCAAAGATGTTCGGCACGAAGCAGCGACAGCGTGGTCGCGGACAAACCGAGAAAGACGCCGCAGCCCGCTACCGGGATCAGTGCCTGCACCAGATGATGGAAACGCGCGATGCGCCAGCGGCCGAGGGTGCGGGCGGCGCCCGCCAGCAGCAGCCACAGTGCGGTACCGTAGACCAGTGCGGTAGCCAAAATGTAGCTGACAATCATGGCACCGTCGAGCCAGGAGAAAACATCGTTTTGCGCGGCATAGTGGGTCAGCAGGAACCACGGCGCTTGTGTGTCCAGCGGCCACATGATGTTGTGGTCGATAAGCCAGCCGGCCGCCGTCTGTTTGAGGGCGATAAACCAGGGGCTGGCGCTCCAGTGGAAAGCGCCGATGGCGATGCCGCACAAACCATACAATATCAGCGCGCTATCCCAGGGGTTGGCTTTGGCTTCGCCGAGGCGTACCACTTCATCGGAGGCCGAACGGGCGCTCAGCGTAATCGCTTCACGATGGCCGCTGCAACGGCCGCACATATGGCAATCGGCGCCGCCCTGCATGCCGCGCAAGGGCACCAGCGGCGCGCAGTTGACGGGGATCACGCGATGGCCGTGTTCGCCGTGGGTGTACGAAGCGCGCCAGGCGTCTTCGTTGACCCGGTAGTGCAGCGGCGACAGACGGGCGAGCAGGCTGAATACGCCGTTGACCGGGCACAGGTATTTGCACCAGACGCGTTTTTCCCGGCCGTAGACCAGGCCGACGGCGATGGCGGCCACAGTTGAGCCACCGAGCACCAGCATCACGGCTTTGGGGTATTGGTAGACGCTGACCATTTGTCCATACACCGTGGTCAACGCAAAAGCCATAAACGGCCAGCCGCGCCAGCGCATCCAATGCGGGATGGCACGGCCGCGGCCGTATTTGCTGGCGATCTCGGAGAGTGTTCCTTCGGGGCACAAGACCCCGCACCAGACCCGCCCCAGCAAGACCATCGACAACAACACAAAGGGCCACCAGATACCCCAAAACACAAATTGCGCGGCCAGGGTCAGGTTGCTCCACAGGTGCGCGGTGTCGTCGGGCAGCGGCAGCAATACCGGCACGATCACCAGAACCGCATAGAGCGCGATCACCAGCCATTGCAAGCGGCGGATCGGACGGTCATGCCGCTTGATCCAGTCGCCGGTGCGAGCCAGCAGGCTGCGGTGTGCCAGGTTGATGCGGCTCATGGTGCGGCAGATTCGCCCGGCCGGCCCGGCCCGCCCGGTCCGGCTTGCCTGGCCGCCGCCGGTCTGCCGGCGCGGCGTGACAAGATCCGGACCAGCAGCCAAAAAGCCGCATAGGTCAAGACGTTGGTCAGCGACGGGTGGGCGCGATAACCGGTCAAGGTGGCGATAAATGAACCGCCGATGCTGCCGTCGTCGAGCACGGCCGAGGTGTTCCACAGAGGATCGACCAGGGTCGGCAGCCATTCCAGGCTGATCAGTTTATCCACCCCACTTTGCAATAAACCCGCCGCCAACAGCAGCAACAGCACTTCGGTCACGCGGAAAAACCGCCGCCAGGAAAATAGCGCGCCGCCCAGTTGCAGCAGATAAAAGGTCAAGAAAGCCAAGGCCAGGCCGCCGCCGACCCCGGCCGCCATCGCCGCCGTAATGTGTCCGTTTTGCCCAAAGCCCAGGCCATATAAGAAGATAACGGTTTCGCTGCCTTCGCGCGCAATGGCCAGCGCGACCAGCAAAGCGATACCCCAGTGACTTTCGCGGCGGGTGTTTTCCAGCAGTGCTTGCTCCATATCGCGCTTCAAGGTGCGGCCATGGTGTTTCATCCATAACACCATTTGTACGATCAAGGCACTGGCGACCAGCACCATCGCAGCCTGAAATGCGTCCAGCGCATCGCCGCTCAGTACTTCGCTGACACCGACCAGCACCGCGCCCAAACCCAGCGCGGCGAGCAAACCAACGACCACTCCCACCCATAGATAAGGCAGGCCACGCCGCGCCGCCGCATCGCCGTTTTTCAGCCAGGCGTACAGGATGCCCACCACCAGCAAGGCTTCGACGCTTTCGCGCCAGACCACAAACAAAATCTGTCCCATCGTTGTTTTCCTGACTCGATCCTTGATTTCATCGTGGGTTTGAGCGCCGACTCAAACACCACTGCCCTGCCTACTTGGCGACGATCACGCCCTGTGCCGTGCTTTGATGAAAGTCGTCGAAGAAACGATACTCACCGGCATCGAGCGGTGCGACCACAACAAATGAATCGGCGCCCGGTGCCAGGACTTTTTCTTTGCGCAACTGCACGCTTTCGAATTCAACCGCGCTGTTGCCGCGGTTAAAAATCAGGATCTTGAAACGTTTTCCCGCCGGCACTTCCAGCCGGGCCGGCGTGAGATGCCCGTCGGCCAACTCCACTTTGAAGGTCGGCAGATCTTCAGCCTGCGCCATGACGGGCAAGCCCATCAGCACCGATAGCGCCGAGATCAACAGCGCATTGCGATAAAGCCGGTTCATCAGAACATCCTCGGTTCAAGCGAACGGCGCCGCGGTAGCGCCGCCCTGGGTTCAGCGGCTAGTGTCGGCCGGATAGCGGCCGGCCGCCGTGACACACATCAATAGCCGCCCTTTTTACCGATACCGGCAAAGGGGAAATCGTATTCGACGCTGAACGGTTTAAACCACGGGCCGGTGCCGGTTTCCTTGTCGATATGCCGGCCGAACGCAGCCGCGCCCATTTGAGCCGGCGGAGCAATGGAAATCTTCACGTGATATTTACCCGGGCCAAACAGTTTGACGTTGTCGCCGTAGTGCGGACCGTCGTTCGCCACCATCGGCATCAGGTCGCCTTTCACGGTTTGTGTGCTGCCGATCTTGCTCAATTCGTATTTCACTTGCAGATAAGGCATCCAATCGCCTTCGGCGAAGCCGGTCGGATTGTTTTTCACCGCGTGAATGTCGGTTTCCAGATGAATGTCCGAATCCGACGCGCGGCGCATCATGCCTTCCGGGTCCATCGTAATCGGTTGCAGGTAAACCGTGCCCACTTCCATCCCGCCTTCAAGATGCGGTTTGCCGATGGGGTACTCGGCCGCCAGCGCAGGAATGGCAGCGCTCAGAGCAACACACAACAGGACACGAACAAGATTCGATTGACGCATAAAACTCCCTTCTGACAAATGACGAATAACGCATGCAGGCGTCCATGCAGCGCATACCCCCGAGGACAGCGCAGCGTAACTTAGTCCTACATATGATAATGAGAACTATTCGCATTATATCATCAGGGTCAGTCACAGTGCGACCTATGCGACGCAATGACGCTGCGATTGCCGGGGCAAACAACCATCACGGCCCTTTGATGCGGTTGGGACGGATGAAAAAAAACCGCCCCGGAGGGCGGCCTGATAGGCGGCTTAAGCGATTGGAGAAGCAAAAATTATCTAGCCGCCGCCGAGATAAAAATAGCGGAACAAGAACACGGCGGCGATGATCCAGACGATGGGCTTGACCTGGCTTGCCCGTCCGGTAAAAAGCTTCAAGCCGGCATAAGAAATAAAACCGAAGGCAATGCCGTTGGCAATCGAATAGGTGAACGGCATCAGCAGTGTCGTGAGTGCCGCCGGGATACTTTCGGTCGCATCGTCCCAAGGTAGATTAGCCAGTTCACGCAGCATCAAACAAGCAACATACAACAAGGCCGGCGCCGTGGCATAGCTGGGCACAACACCCGCCAGCGGGGCGAAAAACAGCGCGGCAAGAAATAACAAGCCGACCGTGATGGCGGTGACGCCGGTGCGCCCGCCCGCCTGTACGCCGGAAGCGCTTTCGATGTAAGCGGTGGTCGACGAGGTACCCAGCAAGGATCCCGCCACAATCGCCGCGCTATCTGCCAGCAGGGCCTTGTTCAAGCGATGCATCTTGCCTTCGACCAGCAAGCCGGCGCGGTTTGCCACTCCCATCAAAGTGCCGGTCGCGTCAAACAGTTCGACCAGGAAAAACACCAGCACCACGTTGACGATACCCATCGACAGCGCACCGCGAATGTCGAGATGAAACAACGTGCCGTCAATTGACGGGGGCGCCGACACGATGCCGTGAAACTGGTTGCCGCCGAAGAAGAAGCTGAGAACGGTCACACCAACGATACCGATCAGGATCGCGCCTCGCACTTTAAGCACGTCGAGCGTGACAATGGTAAAGAAACCAATCACGGCAAGGATCACATGCGGCTGGTGCAGGTCGCCCAGCGTGACCAGCGTTTCCGCATTGCCGACGATCACGCCCGAGCTCTTGAGGGAAATAATGCCGAGAAATAGACCGATACCGGCCGTGATAGAAATACGGATGGAATGAGGAATGCCATTGACGATCTGCTCGCGCACCCGAAACAGCGTGACGATCAGGAACAGGCAGCCGGAAATAAAAACCGCGCCCAGCGCCGCTTGCCAGGTAAAACCCATGCCTTTCACCACGGTGTAGGCGAAATACGCATTGAGTCCCATGCCCGGCGCGCAGGCAATCGGGTAGTTGGCGTACAAACCCATGATCAAGGTGGCAATCGCCGCCACCAGACAGGTCGCAACAAACACCGCTTCTTTCGGCATGCCCGCGTCGCCGAGTATCGCCGGGTTGACGAAGATAATGTAAGCCATCGTCAAAAAGGTGGTTACCCCGGCAAGCACTTCCGTGCGCAGATTGGTGCCGGCCTCTTCAAAACCGAAATATCGTTTAAGCAAATCCATCTGGCAAGTCTCCTTACAGCGTATCTTTTTTATCGTTTAATCGCATAACGTCTGACGCAATATACACAGCCCCAAATGCCAGGCAATGCGTGGATTGTGATAACGACTATTTACCGATTGGCGGGTAATGGACTCGATTCGGCGCGCATCGACGCAGTCCGCGAGACCCAAAAAAATCAGGCGGGGTAAAGCCCAACCCTTGCCGGATCAGGCGTTTGAGCATACGACGCCCTATTTCGGCGCACGCGCTCGCGGCACATTACATGCTGCTACATGCGCCCGACCCAAGTCTGAAGCGCGCCATGATATCGGGTTTGTCCTAGGGCCTGTTCACGCTAATAATGGGCTTGCGAACACCCCTTTCCGGTCGGCTGGCAAGGAGTGTGTCGCGCCGCTTGGCCGCTCCAAGCAAGCGACGCGCGACGCCGGCAGCACGCCTTTTAGTTCGCGCCCTCGACATGGTCGTGAACACTCGCACCAAACACCTTCTCGCGCAGTTTCGATAACTGGTCGCGGGCTTGCGCGGCTTTTTCGAATTCGAGATTTTTTGCGTGATCCATCATTTGTTTTTCCAGGCGCTTGATTTCCTTCGCGATCTGTTTCTCGGTCATATCTTCGAAGCGGGCGCGGTCCTGCTCGGCGCGTGCTTCGGCGCGCACGTCGTCGACGTTATACACGCCGTCGATCATGTCCTTGATGCGTTTGACCACCCCGCGCGGCGTGATGCCGTGGTCCAGATTGTGCTGGACCTGCTTGGCACGGCGCCGCTGGGTTTCGCCGATAGCGCCCTGCATCGACTTGGTCATGGTGTCGGCGTACAAAATGGCTTTGCCGTTGACGTTGCGCGCGGCCCGCCCGATGGTCTGGATCAGTGAGCGTTCGGCGCGCAAGAAACCTTCCTTGTCGGCATCGAGAATGGCCACCAGCGATACTTCGGGAATGTCCAGCCCTTCGCGCAGCAAATTGATACCGACCAGTACGTCGAATGCACCCAAACGTAAATCGCGGATGATTTCGACCCGCTCGACGGTATCGATATCGCTGTGCAGATACCGTACCTTGACCCCATGTTCGGCCAGGAAGTCGGTCAACTGTTCGGCCATACGTTTGGTCAGCACCGTCACCAGCACCCGCTCGCCCGCCTTCACCCGCAGATGGATCTCGGACAGGATATCGTCGACCTGGGTCCGCGCCGGGCGCACTTCGATCTCGGGGTCGATCAAGCCGGTGGGACGCACCAATTGCTCGACCACTTGCCCCGCATGCCGGGCTTCGTAATCGGCCGGCGTGGCCGAGACAAAAATCGCCTGGCGCATTTTGCGCTCGAACTCTTCAAATTTAAGCGGCCGGTTATCCAGCGCCGAAGGCAGGCGAAAACCGTAGTCGACCAAATTGACCTTACGCGCCCGGTCGCCGTTGTACATGCCGTTCAACTGACCGATCAAGACGTGCGATTCATCGAAGAACATCAAGGCATCGGGCGGCAGATAGTCGACCAGGGTCGGCGGCGGCTCGCCCGGCAGCGAGCCGGAGAAATGCCGCGAATAATTCTCGATACCTTTGCAAAAGCCCAATTCCTGCAACATCTCCAGGTCGAAACGGGTACGCTGCTCAATCCGTTGCGCCTCGACCAGTTTCATATCCTTATGGAAAAACTCCAGCCGGTCGCGCAATTCGTCCTTGATGGTTTCAACCGCGCGCATCACCGTATCGCGAGGGGTCACATAATGCGACGAGGGGTAGACGGTAAACCGTGGAATTTTCTGGCGGATGCGGCCGGTCAAGGGGTCGAATAATTGCAGCGTATCGATCTCGTCGTCGAACAAATCGACACGCACCGCCAATTCGGCATGCTCGGCCGGGAAAATATCGATGGTGTCGCCGCGCACGCGGAAAGTGCCGCGCTGGAAATCGGTGTCGTTGCGCGAATATTGCATCGCAATCAGCCGCGAGATCACCTCGCGCTGACCGATTTTGTCGCCCTGGCGCAAGGTCAGGATCATGCGGTGGTATTCGGAAGGATTGCCGATACCGTAAATCGCCGACACGGTGGCTACGATCACCACATCGCGACGTTCCATCAGGCTTTTTGTCGCCGACAAACGCATTTGCTCGATATGCTCGTTAATCGAGGAGTCTTTTTCGATAAACAGGTCGCGCTGAGGAACATAAGCCTCAGGCTGGTAATAATCGTAGTACGAAACGAAGTACTCAACCGCATTTCTGGGGAAAAACTCCCTGAATTCCGAATACAACTGAGCCGCCAAAGTCTTATTCGGCGCAAAAATGATGGCGGGACGCCCCATCCGGGCTATCGTATTCGCCATAGTGAAGGTCTTGCCGGAACCGGTTACCCCCAGCAAAGTCTGGAACGACAAGCCATCGCTGATCCCTTCGGTCAGTTGACGGATCGCCTCCGGCTGGTCGCCGGCGGGCGGATACGGTTGGAATAATTGGTAAGGCGAATCGTCAAAATGCACGAAGTTCGCCTCCGCTGCATCAGGGGCAACCGCGCCTGAGCCGTCTGAAATCTCGCACAAATCAGTCATCTTCGCTAGAATGTTAGGGTTATTGCTGTGGGCTGGCATGGATAGACAAACCTCGTCTTTTTTTCTAACCGTCTATTCTAGCCCCTATAGGCGATCCAGGTTTCCCCACTTCCGAGCCTTTAAATGACTCTGTTTTCCGCCGTAGAACTGGCACCACGCGATCCCATCCTTGGCCTGAACGAAGCATTCAACGCCGATACCCGGCCCACCAAGATCAATCTCGGGGTGGGTGTCTATACCAATGACGAAGGCCGCCTGCCGCTCTTGCGCGCGGTCCGCGAAGCCGAAAAAATTCGGGTCGACACCGCCTCGCCGCGTGGCTATTTGCCTATCGACGGGCTCGCAGCTTACGACTCCGCCGTGCAAAAAATGTTGCTGGGCGCCGATTCGCCGCTCGTCACGGAAGGCCGGGCGGTGACCGCTCAGGCGCTAGGTGGCACGGGGGCGTTGAAAATCGGCGCCGATTTCCTCAAGCGCCTGAACCCGAACGCCAAGGTCGCCATCAGCGACCCGAGCTGGGAAAACCATCGGGCCCTGTTTGAAGCAGCAGGCTTTGAGGTGATCAACTACCCGTATTACGAGGCCACCACCCACGGTGTCGCGTTCGACGCCATGATAACGGCGCTGAACACCTACCCGGCCGGCACCATTATCGTGTTGCATGCCTGCTGTCATAACCCCACCGGCGCCGATCTGAGCGCGGAGCAGTGGAAAATCGTCGCGGAGACGGTGCAAGCACGCAAGCTGGTGCCCTTCCTCGATATGGCTTACCAAGGCTTCTCCGACGGCATCCATGCCGACGCCGCGGCCGTACGCCTGTTTGCCGCCACCGACATGAACGTGTTTATTTCCAGCTCGTTCTCGAAATCGTTCTCGCTGTACGGCGAACGTGTCGGCGCGCTGACGATTACCACCGGCAACAAAGACGAAGCCACCCGCGTGATGTCGCAATTAAAACGCGTGATCCGCACCAACTATTCGAATCCGCCGATCCATGGCGGCGCCGTGGTGGCGGCCGTACTCGGCAATCCCGAGCTGCGCGCCATGTGGGAAGAAGAACTGGGCGAAATGCGCGAGCGCATCCGCACCATGCGCATCAGCCTGGTGGAAAAGCTCAAGGCCCATGGCGCCAACCGCGATTTCGGTTTTGTCAGTGCTCAACGCGGCATGTTCTCGTATTCGGGCTTGAATGCCGCGCAAGTCGAGCGCCTGAAAGAGGAATTCGGCATTTATGCGGTCAGCACCGGCCGTATTTGCGTCGCGGCACTCAATACGAAAAATATCGATACGGTCGCAATCGCCATTGCCAAGGTTATTGCCTGAGTTCCCAAGGGGGACGGACCACGATTAACGCATCATTCAAATGTGGTTCGTGGCCTTAAAGAAAATCCAGTAGATCAGACGCCCCGCTTTCGAGCGGGGCTTTTTTTATCGCTCGCGCCAAGGGGAACTCGAGGCGGCAACTGAAATTTAAGGACACAACTCTGGGTGAACCAAGTGACCGGCGCACTCGCCTAACTTGGAAGGCCATCACTGGAGAGGCAAGCAAAATGTTCAGGTTAATTGCAGTCTTATGCGCGGTTTTGGGTTTGGCCGGATGTGTCGTCGGACCGGGATATGGATACGCACAGCCCTATGCCGCGGGCTATTACGGTGCATACGGTCCATACCCATACGGCTATGCCGCGGATTACGGCGGCATTTACGGCGGCGGCATTGTTTTGGGAGGTTATTACGGCGCCGGTTATTACGGCGGCGGTCATTACCGTGGAGGCTATTACGGCGGACGTTACGGCAGTCGCTTTGGGGGGCACGGCGGCGCAGAGCTGATTAGCGGCGGGCACAACGGCTCTAGCGGTGGCGGACATAGCGGTGGGGGCGCGGGCGGCGGGCACCGCTAAATGCTCCTGCCTGCCCCTGTCGGCTGACGGGCCAACGGGCCAGGGCAGAACATCAAGGGGGACAGACCACGGTTAAAGCATCCTTTAATCGTGGTCTGTCCCCGGAAAGAAAAACCTTTTTATTTGCGCGGCCGATGTATGTCGTGCGTAATAAAACCGGAATCCCCGGTCGGCATATCCAGCCAGTTTTCCTGCTTGAGGGTGTGACGGATATCCTCCAGCCCGCTTTGCCAATGCTCACGCATGGTGGGCGCACCGAACTGAAAGTCTTTGTATTCGGTTTCGTAAGCCTTGTCGCGATAGATCAGGTGCACGATGTTGTAGTGCTTGTCGCAAGCGATCTCTTCGGCCAGTTTGCACCAGCCGTCGGTCTGGCGCGTTTTGGCCGGCACTTTATCCAGCACTTCGCGCAAGACGCGGCGGAAATGCTGCGACCGGCTCAAGTTGTCCGTGACCATCCGGGTACGGCTGGAAAATTGAATATCCTTGGTCCGTTCGCCGATCGCCCCGACATGGGTCGGCACATCGCCCACCGCGCTCCATAAATCCACCTGGAATGCCAAGGTATCGCGCCGTGGCGAGGTTTGCAGCACTTCGGACAGCGGCGTATTCGAGACCAAACCGCCGTCCCAATAGAACTGCCCATCGATCTCGATCGCCGGAAAGCCCGGCGGCAAAGCCCCCGACGCCATAAAATGCTCGGCGCGCAAGGTCATTTTGGTGTTGTCGAAATAGCAGAAGTTACCGCTACCCACATTTACCGCGCCCACCGAAACCCGTGTCTCGTGCGAATTGATCCGATCGAAATCGCACAAGCGTTCAAGGGTCGCTTTCAAGGGCCCGGTGTCGTAATAGCTGGCAGCCGCGGGGTCGCCGGGAATCATCGGCATCGGCGGCGGAAAGCGCGGGATAAAAAACCCTTTCTGCCCGTTCTGGATAGCCGATGCCGCGCTGAAGGTAGCCAACAACTTGCGCATGTTGTCGGTGGTGTTGAACAAAAGTTGTTCCAGCGCGGGCAAGGCTGCCGTCGTATGCGGCGGCTCGCAGATGGTTTCCCAGAATTCACGCAAACGCGCGACCCGGTTTTCGGGGGCATTGCCCGCAATAATCGCGGTGGTCAATGCCCCGATCGAAATGCCGGCAATCCAGCCCGGCACAATACCCACCTCAGTCAAGCCTTCATAGACACCCGCTTGGTATGAACCCAGCGCGCCGCCGCCTTGCAAAACCAATGCGACTGTTTCGTAGGGCGGCAGGTGCACGGTGCGCCCGGCATGTCCGTCAAGTTTTTGCGGTGCGCCGGTGCGCGGTCGGACTCCGGGTTTTGTTGCCATTGCGGGTAGCTCCGATGACGAGAAATTAAGGGTGGTGGACAGACCTTGGGCTTATTGCATAAACCAGCCGTGACTGACCACAAACGACTGGCCGGTCAGTGCCGCGGACGGGAACGCGGAGAGGAACAATGCCGTTTGAGCCACGTCTTCGACGGTGGTGAAAATGCCGTCGACCGTACCGCCCAGCATCACGTTCTTGACCACGTCGGCTTCGCTGATACCCAATTCTTTGGCCTGCTCAGGAATTTGCTTGTCGACCAGCGGGGTGCGCACAAAACCCGGGCAGATCACGTGCGAACGCACATTGTGTTTGGCGCCCTCTTTGGCCAAGACCCGGGCCAGGCCCAGCAAAGCGTGCTTGGCCGTGACATATGCCGACTTCAGCGGAGACGCTTCATGCGAATGCACCGAACCCATGTAAATCACCACGCCGCCGCGATCGTCTTTGTACATATGCTTAAGCGCTGCCTTGGTGGTCAGGAACGCGCCGTCGACATGGATCGCCATCATTTTTTTCCAGTCGGAATAAGCATAATTCTCGATCGGATTGACGATCTGGATCCCCGCATTGGAAATCAGGATGTCGACCGAACCCAGCTCGGTCGCGACTTTATCGATCCCGACATTGACCGCATCTTCATTGGTCACGTCCATCGCAATACCGATGGCACGGCCGCCCGCCTTGTTGATCTCATCGGCGACGGCGTTGGCGCCGTCGAGGTTCAAGTCGGCGATGGCGATGGCCGCGCCCGCATTGGACAAGGTCCAGGCAATTTCCTTGCCGATGCCACTGGCGGCACCAGTGACCACAGCCACTTTACCTTTGAGTGCGGTATTCGAAAATGGATTGCTTGATGACATGAACAGGCTCCAGAAAAGTGACGGAATAGTCGATTGAAAACTTGACGCCGTCGACGGCAAACACCCTCGCCGACGGCCACACCTACGCTATTGTGCGCCGAAGTAATGCCGGCGGCAGCGATCCAAACAATCGAACAAGGTGAAGATGAAGCTTATTTCTGATCGAGGTAGTCGAACACCACTTCACCCAGACCCAGTGTCAGGTCGGCAATCAGATGACGGGCTTCGACAATTTCCAATACCGGCAATTCGGCAACCGGCGCCAGCGCATGAGCGGCCAGTTCCAGCGAGGCCGGGCCGCTCCAGGCACCGCCCAGCTTGATATCTTCGAGGTAATAACGCACCAGTTCGCAGATACGGGCCGTACCATCCACATGCGGAATGATTTTCAGCAGGAAATTAGGTCCTTGCAGACGCTTGAGTTCAGTCTCATGGTCGAGCACATGATGTTTGTAACCCATGGTGCCGGTGGCGACCCGGATCGGACCGTAATCGAGCGTGCCGATCAGGGTATCGGTATGCACCTCCAGCTTGGGACTCGCCAACTTCTTGGGAAACCCCCATAACTCGCGGCCGCCGGCAATCGGAGGGTGATCGTCGAGGTACATCGCGAGCGTATAACCGCCCTTTTGCCCTTTGTACGAAACAGGGATCACCTGGCCGCTTTCGGTGTAATCGCCAAACCCGGTTGAATCGCGCATCCGGATAAATTCGTAATGCACCAGCGGTTCGCCGATTTCAAGCGGCTCCGGCACCACGGCGCGCAATAGCTCAGGGTCGGTGCGATAGGTGATGATCAGGAATTCCCGGCCGACGAAGCGATAAGGTCCCATCGGAAAAGCCGGGCTCGTCAGAGGCATGGCAAAGGCTTTCGAACGTACTGAATCGATATCCATCAGTTTCCTCAACAGGTAGGTGGCATCCGGCAAACACGATGCGCCTGGATTATGGCAAGGATGTTGCGCGGCACGTCGCGGCTTGGGGCATTGCGGGCAAGGCGCCGGGCGGCCGACGTCAGGCGGCTGACCTGGCGTACCCGGGGCCGGCTTGAATGCCGACAGCAGCAAATAGGGCGGAACAAGGGAATTAAAACAGAAATTCAGGCATTAGCATCGCATAAGAATGGGCTATTTATCGAAGTCAAAGTTCCCTAGTCGAAAAAATCAGCACTATTCCTGCAAATCAGCAAAATGACGCCGCGGCCGCCGGGCGCTGCCGAACTGTTTTCAGTTTAATTACAAGCAGCCCGTTAGTTGCGTTTGTGAGATAAGGCATGATTATGAGATAGTCGTCAGCGCAAACTCGGCTTAATCATTAAGATGACGGTCTGGCGCACACCGCGCCGCCCTCACCCGACAGGAGACATATATGAACTACCGACGTCTGGGCCGCTCCGGCCTGCAACTCAGCGAACTCTCAGTGGGCTCATGGGTGACGTATGGCAAGCAGGTCGATCATCGCGCCGCGCGCGAGTCGCTGGCCGTGGCTTATGACGCCGGAGTCAATTTTTTCGATAACGCCGAGAGTTACGCCGGCGGTTTATCCGAAACCATCATGGGAGCGGCGTTAAAAGAGCTGGCTTGGCCGCGCGTCAGCTATGCGGTCTCGACCAAATTTTTCTGGGGTATCAATCGCGGGCCGAACCAGTTTCACACGCTGAATCGCAAATACCTGCATAACGCCATCGATGCTTCGCTCAAGCGCCTGCAACTCGATTATGTCGACCTGGTGTTCTGCCATCGCGCCGATCCGGCTACGCCCATTGAAGAAACGGTATGGGCCATGAGCGATATGATTACGCGCGGCAAAGCCTTGTATTGGGGCACCTCGGAATGGAGCGCCGACGAAATCCGCGCCGCCTACGAGATCGCCGAGCGCCATCATTTGCACAAACCGGTGATGGAACAACCCCAGTACAACCTGTTCCACCGCAGCCGGGTCGAACAAGAATATGCGCGTCTGTATGAAGATCTGGGCCTGGGCCTGACCACCTGGAGTCCGCTGGCCTCGGGCCTGCTCACCGGCAAATATCGCGCGGGCGTGCCCAGCGGCAGCCGCGGCGAAATTCAGGGTTTCGAATTCCTGCGCGACAAGCTCACCGACACGCGTAAAAACGAGATCGTCGGCCGCCTGGCCACGGTCGCCGATGAACTCGATTGCACGCTGGCCCAATTATCCCTGGCCTGGGTCCTGAAAAATCCGCGCGTCAGTACCGTGATCACGGGCGCTTCGCATGCCGGCCAGATCGCCGAGAACCTGAAAGCGGCGGACATCGTGGCGCGCATCACACCCGAGGTACTGAGCCAGATCGAAAGCATCGTCGGCAAAGACTACGAGTAGCCATCGGCGCCGTGTCATGCGGCGCCGTGTCATGCGGCGCCGTGTCATGCGGCGCCGTGTCATGCGGCGCCGGTTGTTTCCTCTGCTACGCCCTTGTTGCGCCCGATTCGGCCCCTGCTGCCCCCTGCATCGGTCCAATCCATCACCGGACCGATCTGACCGGGCGGCAGCAGCTTGTATGCGTTTGCCAGCGTCGCGGCCCCAGGCTTCCGTTACAATGGATGCCCTTTCCTTGTCTTCGCGGCACTTCCTCCATGCTTAGCTATCGCCACGGCTTTCACGCCGGCAACCACGCAGACGTGCTCAAGCACAGTGTCGTCGTCCAGTTATTGCAGTATCTGATCCAGAAGGACAAACCGTTCTGGTATATCGATACGCATGCCGGCGCCGGCGCTTATGCGCTGCAGGAAGGGTTTGCCGCCAAAAACGCCGAGTATGAAAGCGGCATCAGTCGCCTGTGGGGCCGCACCGATTTGCCGGTGCTGTTGAAGGAATATGTCGATGCGGTGCGTTTGCTGAACCCGGATGGCGTGTTGCGTTATTACCCCGGTTCGCCGTATCTGGCTTCGCAACTATCGCGCAATATCGACAAATTGCGACTGTTTGAAATGCACAGCACTGAAATCGACGTGCTGCGCAATAACTTCAGCGACCTGGGCCGGCGCGCCATGCTGTATGACGGCGACGGCTTCGACGGTCTGAAAGCCATGTTGCCGCCGCCCTCGCGCCGCGGCCTGACGCTGATCGACCCGTCCTACGAAGACAAGCGCGACTACCATCGCACCCTGACGACACTGGAAGACGCGCTCAAGCGTTTCGCCACGGGAACTTACGCGGTCTGGTACCCGCAAGTGCAGCGACTCGAATCGCAGCGTTTTGCGGAGCAGTTGAAACGTTTGCAACCCAAGGGCTGGCTGCATGTATCGCTGACCATCAGCGCGCCGCCCATGGGCGGCCTGGGGCTGTTCGGCAGCGGCATGTTTATCCTGAACCCGCCCTATACGCTGTACAAAATGCTCAGCGAAAGCATGCCTTATCTGGTCAAAATGCTGGGCCAGGATAGCTCGGCCAAATTTGCGCTCGAACACAAGGGTGCCTGAGCGGGTGGCTGATACGGGGATTTTTTGATTTTACGTGTGGGAAGACTGGGGTGGACGGCCGCCGACGGACCTGGCATTGCCCTGTCCCATACCACCTGGCACCACCTGGCACCACCTGGCAGAAACGCACGAGGCGCGTGGCGACGCAGCTTACCGCCGCAGTCAAGCCGGGCCCGTGCCGAAACGGCCAGGTTACAACACGGTTTTGACCATCAAGGTCGAGCTAACCGCTCAAGCTGAACCAAGCGCACAACATTGCGCATCAAACGATAGCGCGATTCAAACACACACAGACTTACAGAACGCGGAAGCTTTCGGTTTCGAGAACGCGGATCCGATGTTCCAGTTCGACGATGTCATGCGACTCAGCCAGATAAGCATCGCGGCCTTGGCGTTCCAGACGTTCAAACCAGTTGCTCAAGCCCATAAACAGTGCTGCAATCATTTTCTTTCTCCAGGTAGTTGCGCTTCAGGCCCGAGAACAATCTAGGGAATACCCTTACAAGCGTTAACCCGGATTATAGGCGCTTTTTGCGGCTTGCGCCTGAGGTAGGCCTCTAATTCCGTCCAGCCGTTCGGTTTTTAAGAAAAAACCTTTATATCAATGACTTAAGCCCTTGCTCAAAGCCCATGCCGGGCTCAATGAGGCATCGACCGCGGCCGCCAGCGCTTCAGCAGCAAGGCATTCGCCAGCACACTCACACTGCTGGCCGCCATCGCCGCACCCGCCGCCACCGGGCTCAGCAGCCCCCAGGCCGCGAGTGGAATGCCGACAACGTTGTAAACGAAAGCCCAGAACAGGTTTTGCCGGATCTTGTTATAGGTGCGCCGCGAAATATCGAGCGCATCGACCACCCGCATCAGATCGCCGCGCATCAGCGTGATACCGGCTGCCTGCATCGCCACATCGGTGCCGCTGGACATGGCGATGCCGACGTCGGCCGCGGCCAGCGCCGGCGCATCGTTGACCCCGTCGCCCACCATCGCCGTCACCGCGCCGCGCCCTCGTTCGGCGGCGATATAGTCGGCCTTGCCCGCCGGCAAAACCTGCGCGCGCACGGCATCGGCCTGATCGATGCCGAGTGCCGCGGCCACCCGCTGCGCGGCGCCGGCACTATCGCCGGTCAACATCGCGCATTTGATGCCCAGCTCATGCAAACGGCCGATCGCGGCTTTTGCCGCGGGCCGGATTTCGTCGTTGAAAGCAAACATCGCCAACACCAGCGGTGCGCCGGCATCGCTTTCAGCCGCCGGCGCACTGGCCAGCCACGACATACTGCAGCCTTGACTGACCCAGGCGGCGGCCCGCGCCTCGAAGGGCCCCAGGTCCACTCCCAATTCCGCCATCATCGCGCCATTGCCCAGCCATACTGTGCGCCCCTCGACGCTGGCCGACATGCCGCGCCCCGGCTGACTCTGCACCTGGCTCGCGACGGGCAAGGCCGCCCCGGTCGCATGCGCCGCGTCGAGCAGCGGCTGCGCCAAGGGATGGGTGCTGCCGCTTTGCAAAGCGGCAGCCAACCGCAACACCGGTCCAGTGGCGCCGTCTACGCCATCCTTGCCCGGGTCCGGGGCATCGGCGGGCAATTGCGGCGTCCCCGATGCGGCGGCTGGGGCGACTGGGGCAAACGCCACACAGCCCGCCAGGGTCGGTTTGCCGGAAGTCAGGGTGCCGGTCTTATCGAAAGCGATCGAATTCACCCGATGCGCGATTTCGAGCACGCCCGCATCCTTGATCAGGATGCCGAAGCGCGCCGCCACTCCGGTGCCGGTCATAATCGCCGCCGGGGTGGCCAATCCCAGCGCGCACGGGCAGGCAATCACCAGCACCGAAACCGCCCGGATTACCGCCAGCGGCAAACCCGCGCCCGCCAGCCACCAGCCCAGGCAAGTGAGCAAGGCCAGCACCACCACCACCGGCACAAACACCTCGGAGACACGGTCGACCAGACGCTGGATGGGAGCTTTGGCCAGTTGCGCGTCTTCGACCATGCGGATAATCCGCGCCAGCATGGTCAAGGTGCCCACGGCGCGAGTCTCGATCCGCAGCAAACCGTTGCCGTTCAGCGCGCCACCCGTGACCGCGTCACCCACCTGCCTGGCCACCGGCAGGCTTTCGCCGGTCAACATCGATTCGTCAACCTCGCTCTGCCCGTCGACGATCACGCCATCCACCGGAATCCGCTCGCCGGCGCGCACCACCACCACATCGCCGACCTGTACCTGAGCCACGCTGAGCTGCACGGTTTGCCCAGCGCGGATCACTGTCGCGGTTTCCGGACGCAAGGCCTGCAAGGCGCGGATCGCTTCGGTGGTCTGCCGCTTGGCCCGCCCTTCCAGCCATTTGCCGAGCAAGATCAGGGTGATCACCACCGCCGAAGCTTCGAAATACAAATGCGGCATCGCCCCGGCCGGCGCGCTCAGCCACAGCGCCACACTCAGGCCGTAGCCGGCGCTGCTGCCCAGCGCCACCAGCAGATCCATATTGCCGCTGCCGGAGCGCAAAGCGGCCCAGCCCGAGCGGTAAAAGCGTGCCCCAAGCCAGAATTGCACCGGCGTGGCACAGGCCCATTGCACCCAGGCCGGCACCATCAGATCGATGCCGAAGGGCATCGCCAGCATCGGCACAATCAGCGGTAGTGACAACACTGCCGCGAGCCACACCCGCCAGCCGCTTTTGAACGCGCTGATGGGCGCGGCAGGCAGTGCCTGTGTGTCGTGCATGGGATGGGCGTGGTAACCGGCACGTTCGATCGCGGCCAGCAAGTCGTCCGGCGTGGCGATGCCGCGCCAGGCGCTGATGCGGGCTTGTTCGGTGGCCAAGTTGACATTGGCACTGACCACGCCGGGAACCCGCTGCAGCGCTTTTTCGACACGCGCCACGCAGGACGCGCAAGTCATGCCGTCAATCTGCAAATCGAGGGTGTCGCGCGGCACCGCATAACCGGCCCGCTCAAGCGCCGCAGCCACCTCGGCGAAACCCAACTGCGCCTGGGCCGTGATGGTCGCCGCTTCGCTCGCCAGATTGACGCTGGCGCTCTGCACGCCGGGTAAGCGGGTCAGTACGTTCTCGACCCGCGCTACACACGAGGCGCAGGTCATGCCGTCGACGGCAAAAGTCCAGCGCTGGGCGGGGCGTTCGCCGCTGCCGCCCAGGCTTGCGCCGACGCCGAGGTCCCCCGCGGCGGACAGCGCAAGCGGCAATGGGCCGGCTGCGCTATGCACGGCGCTGGTGGTGACGCTGTTTGCGGCGCGATCCAGGGCGCGGTTCATGATGGATTCCTTGCATTCAATTCGTGCGGCCGGCTGTGTCTGCCGCCATCAGCTTGATCGTACCTCGTCTGACGCCGGCGTGCTGCAAGCCAAGCCGCTAAGGTTCATAATCGAAGACCGATAGTTTTATTGCTGAGGAAACTCCCATGACAGAATTCAAAGTCGCCGGCATGAGCTGCCAACATTGCGTCAAAGCCGTCACCAGTTCGATTCAGGCGCTCGACGCACAGGCCCGGGTTGAAGTTGATCTGGCAAGCGGCCTGGTCAAGGTTGAAAGCAATCAGGAGAGTGCCGCTTTAAAGGCTGCCATCGACGAGGCTGGTTATACGGTTGAGGCTTGAGGCTTGAGGCTTGAGGCTTGAGGCTTGAGGCCAGGAGTTGAGCGCACACCGACTGAGCGCACAAGCGGCGGCGCACCGTCCCCGGCTTAATGGAAATCCCGGCTGGGGATAGTCAAAGCACCCAGCAAAGGACTTTCATCGACCAGCAGTTGAGCCACCAAATGCATCACCTCGCCTTCGCGCTGCCAGACGCCGTACACCCCCAGCAAAGAGGCATTCAGCAGCTCCCTGCGCTGGCGTTCGACCAGCGCGGGCCAGACAATCACGTTGACCACCCCGGTTTCATCTTCCAGCGTCACAAAAATCGTCCCGCTGGCGGTGCCGGGTCGCTGTTTGACCGTGACAATGCCGCAGGCGCGGGCCAGCCGTCCGTTCGGATAGGCCGCCAGTTCGGCGGCGGTCTTGAAACGTTTTGCGCTCAGGCGCCGGCGCAGCAAAGCCAGCGGATGCCGCTGCAAGGTCAGTCCCATGCTTTGGTAATCGGCCAGGATTTCGCGTCCTTCCGGCGCCGCCGGCAACAGCAAATCGGCTTCGGCCACCGGCGCATCGCGCAACAAGCGCGTCACAGGCTGCTGGGCCGTGACTTTCCACCATGCCTGACGCCGATGCCCGGCCAGGACTTCCAAGCCATTCGCCGCCGCCAGTACCTGCAGTTCGCGACGATTTAGCGCGGCGCGGCGGGCCAGGTCATCGACATCGATAAAAGGCGCCCGATTGCGCGCCGCCATGATGCGCTCAGCCGCCAACTGTGACAATCCGCTCACCAGTTTCAGCCCCAGCCTGACGGCCGGGCCGCCTGCGCCGTAAGTCGCGGGGGCTTGATGCAGGTCGTTACGCCAGGCATGTAAAGCCGCTTGCCAGGCAGGTTCGCTGAAGTCCGGTATGTAATCCTCCGGATTGATTTTGGGCCGGCCGCCACCGCGCCCCCCCACTCCGAGCGGCACTTCGTTAAACCCGTTCACCATACGCTGCTGCGGTTGGGCATCGACACCCGGCAGTTCCAGCGACGACTCCCAGTCGCTCTGCGTCACATCGGGCGGCAAGACCGTCACGCCATGACGCTTGGCATCCTGCACCAGTTGCGAAGCCGAATAAAAACCCAGGGGCTGGCTGTTCAACAGACCGGCCAGAAACGCGGCCGGCTCGTGGCGTTTCAACCAACTGCTGAGATAGACCAGCAAAGCAAAACTCGCCGCATGGCTTTCCGGAAAACCGTAATCGCCAAAGCCTTCGATCTGACGGCAGATACGCTGCGCAAATTCGTCGCTATAACCGCGTTCAAGCATGCCTTGTACCAGCTTGGCCTGGAAGATATGCAGATTGCCCTTTCTGCGCCAGGCCGCCATCGCACGCCGCAAGGCATCGGCTTCTCCGGCAGTGAAACCGGCCGCGATCATCGCCAGTTGCATCACCTGCTCCTGGAAAATCGGCACCCCGAAAGTACGCTCCAAGGCCGGCTTGATGTCATCCTTCGAATAATCGATAGGCTCCAGCCCTTGCCGGCGGCGCAAGTACGGGTGCACCATGCCGCCTTGAATCGGCCCGGGCCGCACGATCGCGACCTGCACCACCAAGTCGTAAAATATCCGCGGCCGCAGGCGCGGCAACATACTCTGCTGCGCCCGCGATTCAATCTGGAACACGCCGATGGTATCGGCATGACAGATCATTTCGTAGGTCTGCGGATCTTCGCGTGGAATGTCCTGCATCCGCAAGCACGGCAGGTCATGACGCTGCGCCACCAATTCCAGCGTGCGCCGGATCGCCGAGAGCATGCCCAGCGCCAGCACATCGACCTTCAACAAGCCCAGCGCATCGAGATCGTCTTTATCCCATTCGATCACGCTGCGCTCGGCCATCGCCGCATTTTCGACCGGCACCAGCCGCGACAATTTGTCGCGGGCAATCACAAAACCGCCGGTATGCTGCGACAGATGCCGCGGAAAACCGCGCAGCGTACGCACCACCTGTCCCAGGTGCCGGGTAATCGGCGCATCGGGATTTAAACCCGCCGCGCCGAACTGTTGCGTCAGGTCACCCTGGCCGTCCCACCACTGATGATGTTGCGCCAGGCGCTCGACAATTTGCGGGTCCAGCCCCAGGGCTTTGCCGGCATCGCGGATAGCGCTGCGGCTGCGATAGGTGATCAGCGCACCGGTCAATGCCGCACGATGCCGGCCGTATTTTTGATAAAGATATTGGATCACCTCTTCACGCCGCTGATGCTCGAAGTCGACGTCGATATCGGGCGGCTCATTACGCTCGCGCGAAATAAAACGCTCGACCAGCATCTTCATCGCGACCGGATCGATTTCAGTAATGTGCAAGCAATAACAGATCACGGAATTGGCCGCCGAGCCGCGCCCCTGACACAAAATCCCGCAACGCCGGGCAAACGCGACAATATCGTGCACCGTCAGGAAATACGGTTCGTAGTGCAGATCCGCGACCAGCGTCAATTCATGCTCGATCTGGGTCCGGCTGGCGTCAGCGATACCGTCGGGCCAGCGCTGTGCCGCGCCCGCATACACCAGATTGCGCAGATGACTGGCCGGGGTCTGCCCGGCCGGCACGATTTCCTCGGGATATTCGTAACGTAATTCATCGAGCGAAAATTGGCACCGTGCCGCCACCGCGAGCGTCTGCGCCAGGGTATCCGCCGGATATAAGGCCGCCAAACGCCGGCGCGAACGCAAGTGCTGCTCGGCATTCGGCGCCAGGGCAAAACCGCACGCGGCCAGCGGCGTATTGAGGCGGATCGCCGTCAAGGTATCTTGCAGCACCTTGCGCGAACGCAGGTGCATCAGCACCCCACCCGCCGCCAGCAAGGGCAAGCCGCTGGCCGAGGCAATGGTGCGTAGCCGCGCGCGCTGCCGGGCATCGTCGCCCCGCTGCCAAAGCTCCAGTGCCAGCCAGGCGCGGCCGGCGGCAAATCCGGCCAGCCACTGGGCCTGGGCCAAGGTATCGGCATAAGAAGCTGCCGGATCCGGCACCAGAATCAACAAACAATCGGGCAAGCCGGCGAGATGGGCATACTCGCCGGGAGGTTGGGTCAGGTCATCGCGTTCCAGGCGATAACTGCCCTTCTCCACCCGCATCCGAGCCAAGGTAATCAGTTCGCTCAGATCGCCGTAACCGCTGCGATTACAGGCCAGGATCAAGAGCGTCGCCCATGCGGCTCCGGTTGGGGTCGTCAGCCTGATTTCACTGCCGATGATCAGCTTGAACGGCGCCGCCTGCGGCTGTTTTTCCCGCCACTGCCGTAGCGCGACATGAGCGCGCACCACCCCGGCCAGCGAACATTCATCGGTAAGTGCCAAAGCACTATAACCCAGCCCCACGGCACGTTCGACCAATTCTTCGGGATGCGAAGCACCTTTCAGAAAAGAGAAATTACTCGCGCAATGCAGTTCCGCATAAGCGGGCTGTGCCGCCTGCGCATCGGGCGAGGCGGCGCATAAGGCGTGTGCGGTAAGCTCAGGGTCGAAATCAGGCAAGGACATGCAAAAACTCCACGAGTGTCCTGTTGCGTAAATTGTTTGATGAATGAAATTCCTAGACTCAAGCAAACCAGCCTTGCAAAAACCAGCGGCCGCTGCGGCATTCGCGATAAATCCAGCACAGGCTGCCGCGCGTATCGCGCGCCACAAAATAATCCCGCGCGGCACCCGGGCTATCCCACCAGCCGGTTTCGATACGCTCGGGTCCGCTGAGCTTCTGTAACGCGCCTTGCAACACCGGCCGTCCTTCACGTACGGCCAAGGCTTGCGCGGTTTCCAGCAACCAGGCCGGACGCAGCCCGGCGCTGCCTGAGAGCTTGGCCAAAGAGCCAACTGAGGAAGCAACTGAAGCGCCAGCCGAACCCGCCGCGGTCGACGCCGCATGGGTACGCGTGCGCGCCGCGCCGCCGGCTCGTGCACGGGCTCGCGGCGCGGCGATGCGACATGGCGTATCGGCCAATGCCACCTCCGGCCGATGGTCGGCATGCGGCACCATCTGCAGCACCGCTTCACGGCCCAACCGTGCGGCCAGCCGTTCCACCAGACGCAGCATCGAATCGCGCTCGATACCCGGCAGCGGAAACAAGGTATCCGACGCGGGCGCGTAGGGCTCGACCTGGCTGGTGATCAAACGCAGTTCCAGCACCGGCGCAAGCAAACGGGTTTGATTAAATTTCTCGCGCAGCAGCCAGGCCAGATGGTCGGCGTCGCGACTCGGCGCGGACCAGGCAACCGGCAATTCCGACACCTGGGGCATACCGCTGCGCGCGGTTTCATGCACCAGTTGCAACGTATAACCGCTGACCGCGGCATGCCGCGCCGCCAGCCAGCCCGCCAATTGCAGCAGCAGGCGCCGTGCCGCAAATAACAAGGCTTCGGTATTGGCCACCCGCGCCTGTAATTCCAGCCGCACGGCAAAGCTGGCCGGGGCGACAAACCACTCGCGCGGATCAGGCGCCATCCCATAAGCCTGGGCCAGTTGCTGCGGCAACGCGCTGCCGAAACGCCGCACGACCCCGGCCTCGGGCAGCGCCCGCAAGACACGCAAGGTGTCGCAGCCCAATTGCTCCAACGCCATGAGATGCGGCGCCGCGGCCGGCAACAAAGCGACGGGCAGACGTTCCAGCATCCGAGTCAACATGCCGGCGCGCAACACACGGTAACGCAGGCTTGCACCGACTCGTGCGCCGACCGCCTGCATCTGCGTATGCACCCGCGCTTGCGCCAGCAGCCAACTACCCCATGCGGTCGGCGCGCAGGCCAAGACGCTGCGATAAGCAAAGCCGTCCAGGGTTTCACTTAGCGCGCGCCATAAGCGCCGGATGCCGCCGAACAAACGCAAACTGGCACTGACTTCGAGCAAGATGGTGTGCGCTTCAGTCAACACCACGCGCGGCGTATAGCGCAACAAAGCCAGCGCCACCGCAGCCAGCGCCTCATGCTCACGCAGCGGATCGGCGCCCAGCAACAGCAGATCGGGCACCAGCGCCTGCGCATGGGTGCGCGACATCCCGACCTGGATGCCGAGCGCCGCGGCCGTCGCGTCAAGCAAGGTGACGCGGTTGTGCTGTGCCAGCACCATGCAGCGTTGCGGCATTTCAAGCGCCGGCAGTAACGGCGGCCTGAGCGCTTCGAGCGGCAGACCCGGCAACGTCACGGCGATCCACAACATGATTGGTCTCCTGCAAGGGGGTGACAGCGTGGGCGGCAAGCTCAAGCTCCGGCACATCATTGAACCAGGACGGCAATGGCGCAACCCGCGGCCAGCCGGCCGACTCTTCCAGCGGCAAGCGCACATGCAGCGGTGCCGCCAATGCCGGACCGCGCCGCTTGAAAAGCTCGAGTTGCAGGTAGCTTGCGTATTGATCGGCCGCGTTGGCCGCGTTGGCCGGGTCCGGGTTAGCCGCCTGGTGCGCCAGACTGCCGCTGCGCCGGGCCGATGCCGCGGTTGCTGCATGTGCCGCAAGCCCCCCCAGCCCGCCCCCCGCCCGGCACAGGATGCGTAACGGCGCCGCCGATGACTGCGTTGCAGCACTGGCCGGCCGCAGCAAAAAAGCCAGCGCCTGCCCGTCTTGCGCCATCACTTGCAAACGCCTGAGCGCGTCGGCACGCACTTTAGGCAGCCAGACCAGCACCGCGCCCACACCTTCGTGCTTCAGCGTCTGCTCCGCCGCCCATAAGGCTTGCCGGGCGTCAGCCTTGATCCAGATAACCCGTTCCAGCGCGATGCCCCAGGCCGCCAATGCCGGCGCATAAGGCAGATAAGGCGGTGCAATCAGGGCCACATAACGTGCTTGCGGCCCGTCCGCGGTCAAGCCTCGCAAAGCCGGAGCCAGCAAACGTAACTCGCCAATCCCGGGCTGTTCCATCAGTAACTCGGTCAACCCGCCGACAGGCCAGCCGCCGCCCGGCAATTCGGCATCCAGCGCCGCTTGCCCGGTCGGCACCACCCGCTCCGCGGTTCGCCCCAGTTGGCCGCCCCGCCACACTTGCCGGGCCAGATGAGGCGGCAGATCGGCTAACGGCGGCGACACTTCCGCCCGCAGCATGGTTGCCGGCATCTCCCTGCCCTCCTGGTTGGTTTCAAGCCGGGCTGAACTGCGTCGCAAGCAACGCTACGGCTTGCGGCTCAGTCTATGCAGCAGGGCTTTCACGCCAGCATGCCGGACCAAATAGAGGCGTCGAACCCTGCCCTTGCGGACATAATGGGCACCACCTCAATACTGTACATTTATACAGTATTTTTGAGAAATGGTTAAGCCCTGTGTCGTACAAAAATAGGGGAACGATACGTGCGCAACAGGCGCGTGCAACGGGCGCGCATGAAAGGCCCGTGCCTGTTGCACACCCTCTCAGGCAGCACCCACCCGCCAACCTCACGCGTCGTCGCGCACACCCAGGCGATATTGCGTGATTTGCCGGTAGCGGCTGCCTGGACGCAAGATCACGGCTTCCGGGTCCGGCATGTTGATGCGGTTGGGAAAAGCCCCGGCTTCCAGGCAGACGGCGTCATGCTTGCGGTAGATCGCCCCGGCCTTGCCCTTTTGTCCGGCGATATGGTTGCCGGTATACAACTGCAAACCGGCTTCAGTGGTCGAAACTGTCAGTTCCCGCCCGCTGGCCGGGTCGTATAACGAGGCCACCCGGCGCAAGGCATGCGGTTCGGCGGGATTGTGCCGCAACACAAAACAATGATCGAAACCGCCGGCGCGCTCCAATTGCGCATTGGGCCAGTCAAGCCGGGCACCGATCGGCGCCGGAGTACGGAAATCGAAAGCATTGCCCGCCACTTCGGCGATGCCGGTCGGAATCGAGGCCGCATCGATTTCCAGAAAATGATCGGCATCGAGGGTCAGAATATGGCCGCGAATATCGGTGCGCGGCCCGCTTAAATTGAAAAATGCGTGATTGGTGAAATTCAGCGGCGTCGGCGCGTCAGTCACGGCGTCGTAAGCTATCGTCAGCGTGCCGTCGTCATCCAGTCGATAGACTACCGTCACGGCGACCTTGCCCGGAAAGCCGCCCTCGCCTTCAGGCGATTCGTACTTCAGTTGCAGACCGCCGTCGACCTCGGCCACGTCCCAGAACACGCAGTCAAAACCATGCCAGCCGCCATGCAGTAAATTCTGCCCCTCGTTCGGGTCGACCGCATAACGCATGCCGTCGAGCATAAAACTGGCACCGGCAATACGATTGGCCCAACGTCCCACCAGCGCGCCCATATAAGTGCGCTGCGCCGCATAATCGGCGGCCTCCGGGTGCCCCAGCACGATATCCACCAGCCGCCCGCTGCGGTCGGGCGCAAGCCATGACTGCAAGGAACCGCCCAGGTCCATGATGGAGACCTGCATGTCGTGGGCATTGCGCAAGGTGTAACGGGTAACGGCATCGCCCGCAGGCAGCTTGCCCCAGATGGCGGAAGAAATTTGTACAGAATGGGTCATGGAAATTCGCTAGAGCTAAAGGGACTAAGTTCGAGGACCAAAATTAAGCGGCCAAAACGAATGGAGCAAGCTAAAGGTCAAGCCAAGGCACCGCAGTTCAAGGAGCGGAACCCAAACCATGCTCGGAGCTTGCCGGATTACGCATGCGCTCCTGGTATTCCTTGGGGGTGCAGCCCAGCTCGCGCCGGAACACGGCATACATATATTGCAATGAGGTAAAACCGCAGCGTATCGCGATTTCGGCGCTGGAGTGCTGCTGCCCGCTCAGCAACGTCTGCGCCAGCTCCAGTTTATGCCGCAGGATTTCATGATGCACCGTGTGACCCAATTCGCGGCGGAAGTATTCTTCCAGCGAAGAGCGCGAGACGCCGACATAGTCGGCCACCTGCTCGGTCTTGATCCCCTGGCAGCCATACTGGCGGATAAAATGGCGCGCCCGCATCACATAGGGGCTGGCGGGCGGTTCATGCTTGCTCGAGGCCAGCACGTTGATGCCCACCGGCGGCACCAGAATCCGCACGCCGGGAAAACGGGCGCCATGCAGCATCTTGTGCAACAAATGGGCCGCCGTGCGCCCCATTTCGTCGCCGCCTTGTATCACCGAAGACAAAGGCGTACGCGTCAGGGTGCGGGTCAAGGGATCGTTGTCGATGCCGATGATGGCCACCTGCTCCGGCACCGCCAGCCCCGCCATCAAACAGGCCTGCAACAGGTGACGCGCCCGGGCGTCGGTGACGGCAATGATGCCGACCGGCTTCGGCAGCGCCAGCAGCCATGCACTCAATTGTTCCAGCGACTCGTTCCACGCCAAGGCACTGGTTGACGCGCCGCGATAGATCTCGCCCGTCATGCCGTCGGCATCCAGCAAGCTCTGGAACGCCGCTTCGCGCTCCTGGGCCCAGCGATTTTCCGGGGCCGCCGGCAGGCTGTACACCGCGAATTGCTGCAAACCCACATCGATCAGATGGCCATAAGCCAATTCCATCAGCTTGGCGTTGTCGGTGGCAATGTAAGGCAGATTGACCGGATATAAAGCGGCATCGCGATAGGAAGAGCCGACCGCCACCACCGGCATTTGACATTGATGCAGCGCAGCACAAACGGCCGGATCGTCGAAGTCGGCAATGATGCCGTCGCCGTCCCATTGTTCGATGCCGTTCAAGCGGCAGCGGAAATCCTCTTCCAGGAAGAGATCCCAGACCACGCGCGTCGATTGCAGGTAATGCCCGATACCCGCGATGATTTCGCGGTCATACACCTTGTTCGCGTTGAACAGCAAGGCGATGCGGTGGGTGGTCTGAGTTCGGCTCATGGTATGGGTGCCTGTTGATACCGCCCCGGCCGGTGGCGGTCTCCGTGATAACGAAAGAGTGCCGCGCTGCAAAAACCTGGCGGCATGCTTGCCTGGCATTGTAGGGCCGGACGCAGGCAGTGCCGTATGCGCGGTGAGAAACATCATGCGCAATGGCGAATTTCGTAATTGCGCTGTGGCTGACGTAACGGCAGCATGACGTCAAACCAAGATAACAGATGGAGACACAATGTCCTACTTCGAAGCTATCCCACCTATCGTTTACGCGGGTCCTGAATCCACCCAACCCTATACCTTCCGGCATTACGATAAATCCAGGAAGGTACTGGGCAAAACCATGGCCGAGCATCTGCGGATTGCGGTGTGCTACTGGCACTCATTTGTCTGGCCGGGCAGCGATGTATTCGGCCAGGGTACCTTTCAGCGCCCCTGGCAGCAAGCCGGCAACGAGTTGGAACGCGCTTATGAAAAAGCCGATTCGGCATTTGAATTCTTCAGCAAGCTGGGCACGCCGTTTTATACCTTCCACGACACCGATGTCGCCCCTGAAGGCAGCAGCCTTGCTGCCTATGTCGACAACTTCAAGCGCCTTACCGACTATCTGCAAAAAAAGCAGGAAGAAAGCGGTGTGGCCTTGCTGTGGGGCACGGCCAATCTGTTTTCGCATCCGCGTTATGCCGCCGGCGCCGCCACCAATCCCAATCCGGAAGTGTTCGCTTATGCCGCAACCCAGGTCGCGCACGCCCTGAGCGCGACCCAGCAACTGGGCGGAGCCAACTATGTGCTGTGGGGCGGCCGCGAAGGTTACGACACCTTGTTGAATACCGACCTCAAGCGCGAGCGTGAACAGTTCGCGCGCTTTTTGCATCTGGTGGTCGAGCATAAACACAAGATCGGTTTTAAAGGCGCACTGCTGATCGAACCCAAACCGCAGGAACCGACCAAACATCAGTATGACTATGATGTGGCAAGCGTCCATGGCTTTCTCACGCAATATGGTTTGCAAGACGAAATAGCGGTCAATCTCGAAGCCAATCATGCCACCCTCGCCGGTCACTCGTTTCATCATGAGATCGCCACGGCCATCGCCCTCGGTATGTTCGGCAGTCTCGACGCCAATCGCGGCGATCCGCAAAACGGCTGGGACACCGATCAATTTCCGAATAGCGTCGAGGAAATGACGCTGGCTTTGTATGAAGTATTGAAAGGCGGCGGCTTCAGCAGCGGCGGGATGAATTTCGACTCCAAGGTACGGCGTCAAAGTTCAGCGCCGGACGATTTGTTTTATGGCCACATCGGCGCCATCGATGTGCTGGCGGTGGCCCTCGAACGTGCCGCGGTGCTGATCGAAAACGACCAGCTTGCCGCACTCAAGGCACAGCGTTATGCCGGCTGGGATACCGAGTTCGGCCGCGGTATATTGGCCGGCGGCTACACGCTGGAATCCTTGGGCCAGGAAGCCATCGCACGCAAATTCGATCCCCAGCATCAAAGCGGACAACAAGAGCGGCTGGAAAATATCGTCAACGCGGCGATCTTCGGCTGATTTTGCCGAGCATAAACCGCGACGCCGGCATTCCAGCGTAAACCGTCCCGCGCACTGCCGTTCATCGCGGCAGTGCCCGCGGCACTCACTCTTGTTTTGACGAGAAACACATGTTTATCGGTATCGATCTGGGTACGTCCGGAGTCAAGGTCATCTTGCTCGATCGCGCGGGCCGCGTGCGGGTCAGTGCCACCCAAGCTTTGACCTTGGAACGTCCTCATCCGCGCTGGTCCGAACAAGCCCCCGAAGCATGGTGGGCCGCCACCGTGGCAGCCATTGAACAGCTCTTAAGCGAAGCCCGCGCAGCCGGTATTGAGTCGACCGCCATCGAGGCGATCGGACTCACCGGGCAGATGCATGGCGCGACCTTGCTCGACGCCGCGGGTGCGGTGCTGCGCCCCGCCATCCTGTGGAATGACGGCCGCTGCGATGCCGAATGCCTGGAACTGGAAGCCGCGGTGCCTGAACTGCGGGCCTTGACCGGCAACCTGGCGATGCCCGGCTTCACCGCGCCGAAAATTTTATGGGTGCGCCGCCACGAACCGGACATCTACGCACGCTTGGCCAAGGTGCTGCTGCCCAAGGATTACCTGCGTTATCGCTTGAGCGGCATGATGGCGACCGATCCGTCCGACGCGGCCGGCACCTTGTGGCTCGATGTCGCGCGCCGCGACTGGAGCGAGCGCTTGCTGACCGCCTGCGGCCTGGGCCGCGAACACATGCCCGAACTGGTCGAAGGCAACCGCATCGCCGGCCAGCTTGACGCCGTATTGGCGCAACGCTGGGGCATGCGCCCGGTACCGGTGATTGCGGGCGGCGGTGACAACGCCGCCGGCGCGATCGGAGTCGGCATTGTGCGCCCGGGCCAGGCCATGTTGTCGCTCGGCACCTCAGGGGTATATTTTGCGGTGTCGGATGGTTTTCTCTCCAATCCCGGTTCGGCCGTGCATAGCTTCTGCCATGCCTTGCCCCAGACCTGGCATTTGATGTCGGTGATGCTGAATGCCGCCGGCTGCCTCGATTTTACCGCCCGCCTGACCGCTTATCCCGACGTGGCGGCACTGCTGGCCGAGGCCCAAGCCGCACAGGCACGGCATGATGCCGATAGCCCGTACTTCCTGCCCTACCTCGCCGGCGAGCGTACCCCGCATAACAACGTCCATGCCAAAGGCGTGTTCTACGGGCTGGCACCCGATACCGGACGTGCCGATCTGGCCAATGCGACCCTGGAGGGGGTCGGTTTTGCCTTGCTCGACGGCATCGATGCCCTGCACGCAACGGGGCTGGCGCCCGAGGAAATTACCCTGATCGGCGGCGGCTCGCGCAGTCCCTACTGGACTCAGATGCTGGCCGATATCATCGGCCGCCCGCTCACCTTGCGCGCCGACGCCGAACTCGGCCCGGCGCTCGGGGCGGCACGCCTGGCTTATCTTGCGCTGGCGCCCGAGGTGCCCATCGAAACCATTTGCCCCATGCCCGAGGTACAAGCCATACGCCACCCGGACCCGCTGCGGCACGCGTTCTTTCGCGACCGGCGCAGGCCCACTTTCGCCAAGTTATATCGCGCCCTTGAGCCGGTATTTCATTAGCCGGTATTCCATTCATCGCCGGACTTATCTTTCAAGCAGTAAAAACGCAGTACCGCAGTACCCGGAGCAGGTCGGCGCCGTATTCAGCACAGTACTCAGCGCACGACAAGCCCGGCTCATCCATAAAACAGGAGCGAGACATGCATAAAAAAATAGTGAATTCCCTGATCTGCAGTGCGGTACTGGCCAGCCTGACACTGGTCGCGCCGTTGGCGCACGCCAGCAAAGAACATCCGGTGATCGGGTTTTGCATCGACGACTTGCGCGTCGAACGCTGGTCGCGCGACCGTGATTATTTTGTCGCCGCCGCCGAGAAACTCGGCGCCACGGTGTCGGTGCAATCGGCCAATGCCAGCGCCGAGCGGCAGAATGCGCAAATCGAAAACCTGATTGCCCGCAATGTCGATGTGATTGTGATCGTGCCGTTCAATTCAAAGACCCTGGGCAATGTGATTGCCGAAGCCAAAAAAGCCGGGATTAAAGTGGTGTCGTACGACCGTTTGATACTCGGCAGCCCGGTCGACGGCTATATCTCGTTCGACAACGAGAAGGTTGGAGAAATGGAAGGCCAGGGTGTCTATGATGCGCAACCCAAGGGTAATTATTTCCTCCTCGGCGGCGCACCGACCGACAATAACGCCAAGATGCTGCGCGAAGGCCAGTTGAAAATCCTGCAACCGGCGATCGACAAGGGCGATATCAAAATCGTCGGCCAGCAATGGGTGCCGGAATGGAGTGCTTCGACCGCCCTGCGGATTGTCGAAGATGCGCTCACCGCGAATAACAACAAGATCGACGCCATCGTCGCCTCGAACGACGGCACGGCCGGTGGCGCGATCCAGGCACTGGCCGCTCAGCATTTGGCGGGCAAGGTGCCGGTATCGGGCCAGGATGCCGATTTGGCGGCAGTCAAACGCGTGATCGACGGGACCCAGGCGATGACGGTGTACAAACCGCTCAAGCTGATTGCCGGTGAAGCCGCCAAAATGTCGGTGCAACTCGCGCAGGGCCAAACCCCGGCCTTCAACGCCAAATACGATAACGGTGTCGAGCAGGTCAACACGATCTTGCTGCAACCGACCTTGCTGACCAAAAGCAATGCCGCCGACGTGGTGGTGAAAGACGGGTTCTACACCCAGCAGCAATTGTCCGGCCAATAAGCCATCCAAACTCGCCACCCTGCCCCGCCGCGCCAGCGTGCGGGGCAGACCCCTATGCCGTCGCGCGCGCGCTCGTGGCACAGTGTAGCGGGACTGAAGCGGAGGGCGATTTATCCGGGAGGTTGGGATGTCGGAGTACCTGTTGGAAATGGTGGGTATCAGCAAGGCGTTTTCCGGGGTCAAGGCACTGGACAACATCAGCCTGAAAGTTTCGCCCGGCGAATGCGTAGGCCTGTGCGGAGAAAATGGCGCGGGCAAATCGACCCTGATGAAAGTCTTGTCCGGGGTCTATCCGCATGGCAGTTGGGACGGGAAAATCCTCTGGGAAGGCGAGGAACTGAAGGCCACGGGCGTACGCGATACCGAGCGTGCGGGCATCGTCATCATCCACCAGGAATTGATGCTGGTGCCGCAACTGTCGGTCGCGGAAAATATTTTCATGGGTAATGAAATTACCTTGCCCGGCGGACGGATGAATTACGCGGCCATGTATCAGCGTGCCGAACAACTATTGCATGACTTGAATATCCAGGGCATCAACGTCGCGCAACCGGTGATGAATTATGGCGGCGGCCATCAGCAACTGATCGAGATTGCCAAGGCACTCAACAAACGCGCCAAATTATTGTTGCTCGATGAACCTTCTTCATCGCTGACCCGTTCCGAAATCGACACGCTGCTGAATATCGTGCGCGACCTGAAAAAGAAAGGTGTGGCTTGCGTCTATATTTCGCACAAGCTCGATGAAGTCGAAGCCGTGTGCGACACCATCACCGTGATCCGCGACGGCCGCCATGTGGCCACCGAGCCTATGCGCTCGCTAAGTACCGACCGCATCATCTCGATGATGGTGGGCCGGGAAATCAAGGACCTGTTTCCGCATGAACCCCATGCGATCGGCGAGGTGATCTTCGAAGCCCGCAACGTCACTTGTTACGACGTCACCAACCCGCGCCGCAAGCGCGTCGACAATATCTCGTTCTCGCTGCGCCGTGGCGAGATACTGGGTGTGGCCGGCCTGGTCGGGGCCGGCCGTACCGAATTGATGCAGGCGATTTTCGGCGCCTATGCGGGGGTTTCGTCGGCCGGTGTTTTTCTCGAAGGTCGCCCGCTGCAGATCAAGTCTCCGCTGGATGCGATCCGTGCCGGGATCAGCATGGTGCCGGAAGATCGCAAGCGGCATGGCATCGTGCCGCAACTCGGTGTGGGACAAAATATTACCTTGTCGGTGCTGCCGCAATTTTCTCGTTTGGGCCGCATCGATGCCTCGGCGGAATTAAACACTATCCACACCGAAATGAAACGTCTATCGGTGCGAGCCGCCAGCCCGGCCTTGCTGATCTCCAGCTTGTCGGGCGGCAATCAGCAAAAAGCCGTGCTGACCAAAATGCTGCTGCCGGACCCCAAGGTGTTGATCCTCGACGAGCCGACGCGCGGTGTCGATGTCGGGGCCAAGTTCGAGATTTATAAACTGATGTTCGAACTGGCTCAGCGCGGCATTTCGATCATTATGGTCTCGTCCGAATTGTCCGAAGTGCTCGGCGTCAGCGACCGGGTGCTGGTGATAGGCGAAGGCCAATTACGCGGCGACTTCGTCAACCGGGATCTGACTCAGGAACAAGTGCTCGCCGCCGCCTTGAAACAACCGGAGGCTCAAACATGCGCACCCGTCACCGCGTAACAAAAATTCCCCTACGTCTCTTTGGCGCCCCCGCGCGCCGTTTGATGGTTTTGCTTTGAGGACCGCCATGGCTGCTCAACGTTTGACGCAATTTTTTTCGCGCTACAAGATCCTCGCCTTATTGTTGGCTATCGCTGCGATCTGGCTGTTCTTTTCCAGCCTGACACACGGCGCCTTTCTGACGCCGCGCAACCTGTCCAATCTGTTGCGGCAGATGTCGATCACCGGTCTGCTCGCCTGCGGCATGGTGTTCGTGATCATTGCCGGCGAGATCGATTTATCGGTCGGCTCGCTGCTCGGGCTGGTCGGCGGTGTCGCGGCGATTCTCGACTTCAACTATCACTTGCCGATCGCCCTGACCGTGATCCTGGTGCTGCTGCTTGGCGTGGCGATCGGTTTGTTTAATGGTTATTTGTCGACCTATCAACGCATCCCCTCTTTTATCGTCGGCTTGGGCGGCATGCTGGCGTTTCGCGGTGTGCTGCTCGGCATTACCGGCGGTTCCACCATCGCTCCGGTATCCGATTCCCTGATCTTTATCGGCCAGGGTTATCTGCCGCCCCTGGCGGGCGACGTGCTGGCGCTGCTGCTGTTCGCCACCTTGATCCTGCTTACCGTACGGCAACGGCGCGACCGGGTGCGTTATCAACTGGCATTGCCGCCGCAATGGCAAGACATCGCCAAAATGATTGCCCTGGGTTTGCTGCTGCTGGGTTTTGTCGCGACCTTGAATGACTATGGCGGAATCCCGGTGCCGGTATTGCTGCTGCTGGCGATGGTCGGGATTTTCACCTTTATTGCCACGCAAACGGTATTCGGCCGGCGCATCTATGCGGTGGGCTCGAATATGGAGGCCACCCGGCTCTCCGGGGTCAATGTCAATCGGGTCAAGCTGGCCATCTTCGGTTTGATGGGGCTGATGTGCGCCCTGGGCGGCATCGTCAATACCGCCCGCCTGGCGGCGGGGTCGCCTTCGGCCGGCACCATGGGCGAACTCGATGCGATTGCCGCCTGCTTTATCGGCGGCACCTCGATGCGCGGCGGCTCGGGCACGGTGTATGGCGCGCTGATCGGCGCCCTGGTGATGGCCAGTCTCGACAACGGCATGTCGATGCTCGATGTCGACGCCTTCTGGCAAATGATCGTCAAAGGCAGTATTTTGGTGCTGGCGGTGTGGATCGATGTGATGTCGGCCGGCAAGCGATGACACCTACCCAGCAGGCATTCGCCCGGGGAGGACGACTCATCGCCGTCCTCCTCGCGCCAGCGTAAAACATGGAACTTATGCCGTCTGCTTGCTCACTACCCAATCGTAGTAGGTGAGCGGAATTGTCTGTCTCGCCCGTTAACTCAGGAAATCAATCATGTTCCCCGTAAACAACATGCAAATCCCTACGCGGCGAGTGCCTTTTTGTCCTGCTTCGCCAAACTCGCCGATCTCCAGCACAAATACCACCGAAACAGCATCCCCTGGCGCAGCAGCCGAACTGCCGAAATTCGTCCCAACGGAGACGCGCGCCAGCGTTCATCGCGGGCGGCCAAAAATGGAAATCGGTCTGCCGCAAGTCGATCTGCCAAGTGCCGTGCAGAGCAACGATCACGCCCGGATCGTTGCGGCACTGCGAGGGCCTAATGTAAACATCAATCAACAGGATCAACACGGCAAAACCGCGCTGATGTTTGCCGCAGAAAATGGCAATGCCGCTGCCATCGGCGCGCTGCTGCAATTCAAAGCCACGGTGAATTTAAAGGATCTTCAAGGTCATACCGCACTGTCATGGGCTGCGCAGAGTGGGCAGGCCGAGGCGGTTAAAATTCTGCTAAGGTCGGGAGCAGAGGTTAATGCAAGGAATCAGGAAAGCCAGACTCCGCTGATGCTCGCGGTAAAAAACCGGCATACCGGTGCGTTTGATTTATTGCTAAAGGCTATCTCCGATGCCGACCAGAGAAACCGGCAAGAGTGCGAAGCGAACGCACAGGGGTTTCATTCCGGCGCAGTGATGTCGCACATCTCCATGATCAACGCAAAAGATCAACACGGTCAAACTGCATTGATGTATGCGGCGCTGCAAGATAATGCAGCCATGATCGGCGCGCTGTTTAATTGCGGAGCCAAGCTCAACGAAAAGAATAAAGAAGGCAAAACCGCGGTGGAGTTGGCAGTGGAAAATAAGCAGCATGCCGCAATCGATGCGCTGCGGCAATGTGGTGCTCATATCGATAAACCCGTTAGTCGGACTCGACTCAAGTCGACGCAGAGTAGCAACTATGGTTCGCTTTGAGCAGATGAGAGCCAAGGCAGGTGAAAGCACTATTCACACCGGATGTGCGGCCTGAAAATTGATGCAGGCCGGATCCCCGGCAATGAGAGACGGCCTTCCGACCGTCTCTCATTGCATCCAGCCTATCGCCAAAACAAGGGCAAGCATGACCTCATCGCCAGCCCGGCATGGTAGATGCGCGCCGCTTAGAACGCCTTTTGCAGTCTTAGCCACAGACGCACCGAGCTGGCATCGGCCACCAGCACCGGCGTGGGCCCCACCTTGGCGGCCAGTGCCGCCGTGGCGACCCAGGCATGAGGACCGTACCAGTTCAAGCCCACGCCGGCCCCATCGAGAATCGCGGTATTGGCTCCGTCAGCGTACACGTTATGATTGACTTGGACGAAACCGTTATCGAAAAATGCTGTCGCCTGCCACAAGCCGCCCCAGGAAAACGGCAGAGTCTGGCGCAACTCCGCTGTCGCCTGATAACCCTGGGCTCCGACCACCGCGCCCAGGTCATACGCCCGCACGCTGGTAGGGCCGCCCAAAATAAATTGCTCCGAAGGGTCCAGATTCTTGTTGGCTGCCTGACCGGCGAACGACAAGTATAGCGAGGTAGTGCTTGCCAATTGCTGCACATGGCTCAGGTTGAGAGACCACTTGGTGTAATTGCCGCCGAGATTGGCGCCCTGCTGGTCGATGGCTTGCGCCGCGTCGTTGCCAAACCCCAGGCGCCCGGTGGTCAGGCCAAAATTGGCGCTGGTGCTGCTGCCGGCAGCAAGCAGATTGCCGCTCAGGCCCAAGGTCCAGTCATTGGTCTGGCGGGCATTCTCCAGCCCGGAAACACTGATCAAATCATTCAGATGTTGATGAGTGTATTGAATTTGTCCCCATACATTGAAGGTGCGGCTGCGCACCATAGCTTGCGATAACCAGAGGCTTTCCTGTTGCGCATTACCGTTCGCGCCCAGTTCGGCCACCGAGGCCTGCTGATTCAGCCGGTAATCCAGTGCCGATACCGAAGCACCCAAGGTCAGGCCGTTCCCCGTCAGCGGATACTGATACGCCATGCGTCCATAGTTCATCCCCGAACCTTCGGTTAGACCGTTGAAGGACAGTTGATCGCCCTGATGCAAGGGATTGTTGATACTGAAATCGCTGCTGAAACGGGGCCGCCCGGTATAACGATTGCCGTAGTTATCCACCCCGACGTCACCCGTGAAGGTCGCCAGATCGGCTACATGGACTTGCAGATCGGAGGTGCCGACCGCAGTCCCCGGACTGAGCGTGCCATTGGCGCTCAAGCCGGGCACATCGCCCAGCAACAACAAGCTGCGATCCAGCGGACCCAGGGTGATCAAGTCGCCGCTATGCAACGGCGCCAAAGTGGACGCCAGCGCGTGGTCGTGCACCCGGCTGTCGTTGCTCAAGGTGATCGTGCCATAACGTGCTTCAAGTACCGCGATCCGCACGGTGGCATCATGCGCCTGTTGCGCGGGGATATAAGCGCGCGACACCAGGTAGCCGTGTTGGCGGTAGTAGTCGGTGATGCGGGCGGCCAGGGCATTGAGTTGCGTCAAGCTCAGCTCCCGCCCTTCCTGGTCGGCGACCAAAGCATGCAGTGTCGCCGTATCAAAGCGGGTATTGCCGACTATCTGGATTTTTTGTACCTTGAAAGACACCGAATTGTCGGGCGTATGGGCGGCCGGCGCTTCGATTTTGAGTGCCGGCCTGGCCGGTTCGACGAGCGGCATGGCGGGCGTGACTTCCTGCATCAACTGGCCGCTGCTTGGCGCCACTTGGGCGTAGGCCGAGAGTGTCAAGGGCAAGCTCAAAGTCAGCGCCAGGGTATGACGGGTGAAGTGCCGCGAAGGTGTTTTGGGGGTATGCATAATCATTGCTTGACTCAAATGATGGGGAAAGATGGGCCGCTGCGGTCCCCGGCAACCGTGGCAGGTTGCCGGGGCACGAGCGAAGGGGCGCGCTACGGCTAATCAGCGATCACTCTTCAGTAGCGTGGCGCACCCCATCGTCGATAATGCGCAGGTAGGTATGATTCACGGCGTTGCCGATGCGCCGTTCCTCAAGTGCTGTAGGACGCGCTGCCGGCTCCTCCGGCGAATTCGCGGAAACCAAGGCTACGCTGCTCAAGCCCGGCAAAAACTGGGGCAATACCGTGGCCAGCGGCGACGGCGGGGTGGCGGTCGCCGCCACGATCAGACCCTGTGCGTTGCCCGACGCCTGGCTAAACACATAATTCGCCGCACTCAGTCCACCGCCGGCAATCCAATATTTACCCGGCTGGGGGAAGCGCGAGGCGTTGCTGACCCAGGTCAAACTTCCCGTGGTGGCGCTGGCCAGGGTATCGCCCGGCACCAGGCCGCCGACCGTGCCGCTCAGTCCATTCATGCCTTGGCCTTGCTTGAGGGTCACTGGCTTGACCACGTAGCTCAGGAGCGCCGGTGTAATGCTGGCTGAAGTGGTCGCCGTGGTGTTGAGCAAGGTATAGTCGCCGGCATCGCTGCCGCTCGCGCTGATACCGCTGACCGTGACCGTCTTGTTGCTGCCGACGTTCTTGTTGGCGAAGCTGGCGCTCGCGTCGCTGAAGTTCACCTTATCGCCCGCCAGCACCCCGCTACTGGCCAAATTCACCAGCGCGTCAAGCGTTCCGTTATAGACCTGCGGGATTCCTGTCGCAGTAACCGAAATCGCCAGCGGCGTGATAGTTGAGGTGGTGGTGGCGCTGGTATTGCTCAAGGTATAGTTGCCGGCATCGCTGCCGCTCGCGCCAATGCCGCTGACCGTCACCGTCTTACCGGTGCCGACATTTTTGTTGGCGAAGCTTGCGCCCGCATCGGTGAAAGCTACGCTGTCGCCGGCCAGCACCCCGCTACTAGCCAAGCCCACTTGCGCATTGACTGTCCCGTTGTAGATTTGAGTACCGCCCGTGGCGGCGACGGAGATCGCCAGCGGCGTGATATTGGCGCTAGTGGTCGCGCTGTTGTTGTTCAACGTATAGTTGCCGGCATCGGTACCGCTCGCGCTGATACCGCTTACGCTCACGGTCTTGCCGGTACCGACGTTCTTGTCGGCGAAGCTGGCGGCCGTATCGTTGAAGCTCACACTATCGCCACTGAGTACCCCGCTGCTCGCCAGCATGGCGGCATCGTTGACCGTGGCGTCGTAGACCTTGTTCGCGCCGGTGGCGGCTACCGTGATCGCCAGTGGCGTGATGTTGGCGGTAGTGATCGCGCTACTGTTGTTCAACGTATAGTTGCCGGCATCGGTACCGTTGACGCTGATGCCGCTCACGCTCACGGTCTTGCCGGTGCCGACGTTCTTGTCGGCAAAGCTGGCGGCCGTATCGTTGAAGCTCACGCTATCGCCACTCAGCACCCCGCTGCTCGCCAGCGTGGCGGCATCGTTGAGCGTGGCGTCGTAGACCTTGTTCGCACCGGTAGCCGCTACCGTAATCGCCAACGGCGTGATGCTGGCTGTCGTCGTCGCGCTGGTATTGATGGTGTAGTTAGCTGCGTCGGCGCCGCTGGCACTGATACCGCTCACCGTCACGGTCTTGCCGGTGCCTGCGTTCTTGTCGGCGAAGGAGGCGGCCGTCTGACCAAAGCTCACGCTATCGCCAGTCAGCACCCCGCTGCTCGCCAAAGTGGCGGCATCGTTTAACGTGGCGTCGTAGACCTTATTTGTGCCGGTGGCCGCTACGGTGATCGCCAGGGGTGTGATATTGGCGGTGGTGGTAGCGCTGGGATTGATGGCGTAGTTAGCGGCATCGGCACCGTTTGCGCTGATGCCTGTCACCGTCACGGTTTTGCCCGTCCCAACGTTCTTGTCGGAGAAAGCTGCGGCGCTGTCGCTGAAACTCACCGTATCGCCAGCCAGCACCCCATTGCTTGCCACCGTGGCGCTATCGTTGACGGTCGCGTCGTAGACCTTGTTGGCGGCAGTAGCCACCACCGCGATCGTCAGCGTCGTGATGTTGGCGCTGGTGGTCGCGCTGGTGTTGCTCAGCGTATAGTTGCCCGCATCGGTGCCGCTCGCGCCGATGCCGCTCACGATCACCGTCTTGCTGGTGCCGACATTTTTGTCGGCGAAGCTGGCGCTTGTATCGTTGAAGCTCACGCTATCGCCACTCAGCACGCCACTACTCGCCAGAGTAGCGGCATCGTTGAGCGTGGCGTCGTAGACCTTATTGGTACCGGTGGCGGCTACCGTGATCGCCAGCGGCGTGATATTGGCGCTGGTGGTCGCGCTGGCGTTGACACTATAGTTGCCCGCATCGGTACCGCTGGCGCTGATGCCCGTCACCGTCACGGTCTTGCCGGTGCCGACGTTCTTGTCGGAGAAAGTGGCAGCGGTGTCGCTAAAGCTTACCGTATCGCCATTCAGCACGCCGTTGCTTGCCACCGTGGCAATCTCGTTGACAGTTGCGTCGTAGACCTTATCGGCACCCGTGGCAGTGACGGTAATCGCCAACGGCGTGATATTAGCGGTAGTGGTCATGCCGGCGGCGGGGACCAATTGATACTTGCCGGCCGCAGCACCGCTGAGCGTTGCACCGTTTAGCGTGACAGTCTTACCCGTGCCGACATTTTTATTGCTGAACTGGCTGCTGCTCAGCACCAGATTGACGGCATCTCCGGACAGGAGCCCAGCCAGCGTCGCCGTCGAGCTGGCCGTCACGCCGGCGTCATACACTTTGTTGCTGGCCGTCAGTTGGGTCAGCGTCAGCGGGTAATAGGACTGCATGGCCGATGCGAGAGGTTTTACTCCAACCACCGCTTGAAAGACCGGGTATAGATAACTACCCGTGCCCATCTTCCAGGTATTGGTAAAATCCCAGGCCGGGCTGGAGTTATTGTTGGCGGTTGTCGACGAGGTGTAATTCGCCTGGGTTTGCATCGCAGCCGTGACCATTCCGACTGCGCCCGTACCCGCACTGGTAGTCTGGCCACTGGTCGTCACGTCCCAAAACGAATGACTAATGGACGCGGAACTGCCCAACGTCGCGCCAAGGAAACCACCCACATTACCTGCGTGCACCGCTCCGGACACGCCCACCACACTCCCGGCAGCATAGCTATTGCTTATGCTGCTCGAATTAAGACCGGCAAACCCGCCTATCGCGTTTCCAGTTGATGCGCCTGGTGTTAATGAAACATTTCCTGTTGCATAAGAATTGCTGACGGTAGGATTATTGGCGCTAACGATATCGCCTACGAAGCCGCCCACGTCGGTGGCCCCTGAAACACTTCCTGTGGAATAGGAAGTGTTGACGCTTCCACCACTACCTAGAGCGCCTAAAAATCCACCCACCAGAGATTTGCCCACCACCGCGCCCGTCGCATACGAGGCATTAATAGTTGAGCCAATTCCAACCAAGCCTCCAACATCTGCGTCCGAAACGCCATTCACCATACCAGTCGCATATGAATTGGAGATGCTGGCCGCAACGTTAGTCATGGCACCGACCAGTCCTCCGACATAGGTAACACCAGCAGGAGGCGACACCAAGCCCGTCGCAAATGAATTGGTCAGTGTGGTGGCGGTTCCGCTAGCTGTCATATTGCCGATCAAACCTCCTATATAGAGCCCGGTACTACCTGCGGGCTCCGACACGGTGGCACTTGAACTGGCATAGCTGATGCTGGAACCATTGTCTGCGGCACCAATCAATCCACCGACGTAGCCGTTAATCGCGGTTACTGTACCTGCCGCGCCGACATTATTTATTTTGGCGCCATTGTCATAGCCGACCAGGGCGCCGACATGATCCGCGCCGTTGATATTAACGTTCGCCAGGTTCAGATTCGCCACCGTGGCGCTGCTGGAAAGTTGTTTGAATAAACCGATATCAGATACTCCGGCATATGACTCCGTAAGATTGCTGATCGTATAATTCAAGCCATTAAATTTTCCGCTATAGGTCGAAATGGGTATGAAATTGACTATCGATGAGGCATCGATGTTTTTGCCCAGGGCGTAATTTCCGGCGGGGTTCACACTGACGTTCTGCAGCGCCGCCGGCGTGTTCACCAGCATATAATTGGTCGCCGAGCCGGACCCGCTCAACGTTACATTACTGAAGGTCGAAGGCGTACCGAAGACGGCGGGATTATAATAAAACAGGATGTTTCCGCCGCCGCTGACATTGATCCTGCCGCCGTTCATCTGAACCGTTCCCACACCGCTGCCGTTGATGTCGGCATGTGCCGTCAGGCTGCCCGCCGTGGCGGTAACATTGCCGCCCGTATTGAAATTAATGTTACGCACGGCGTTCAAGGTCAAGGTATTCACCGAGCTCCACGAAATCGCATCGTTGACGTTGATGTCGCCGCTGCCGGCGGTCGCGCCCTGGTCCGAGACAATGGCGATGTTGTTGTTGGCCAGCAAGCCGCTGACTTGCGCGCCGGTGATATCGCCACCGCTGCTGGCGATGGTGTAGTTCTGCGGGTCGATCAGCCAGTTGCCCGCCTGACCTTGCGCCGCAGCAGTGGTGACCTGTGCGCCCGGTGCGAGTTTGACTTGCGCAGCCGAAGTGTCGATCGCGCCGCCGTTGCCGCCATGGGGCGCCGAGGCATCGAGCACGCCGCCGACACTGACCGCGCCCGCCTCCATCCCGCCCAACAGGGTAATCGTCCCGGCGCTGCCGCCTACCGTCTGGGCTTCGATCACGCCCGTGTTGTTCACCACGCTGGCCAATACCGCATCCTTGGCGCCGGCGCTCAAGATCACCCGCCCGCCATCCGCTTGAATCAGGCCGCTGTTGTCCGCCAGGGTATTCAAGGTGCTTTGCTCGACTTGCAATTGCAGCAACTGGTCGTCGGCGAAGGTCAGCGTCTGTTGCGTGCCGGCACCCAGCGCCACCATGCCGCCGGGTGCGTTGATGCTGCCCTGGTTCGACACCTGCTGACCGAGCAGTGCGACATAACCGCCCGGCGCGGCATTGATGTTGCCTTGATTGATCACGCTGCCGCTGCCGTTGCCGGCAAAATGGCGGGTTTGCGCGCCGAGTTCGCTGTCCGGGATGGCCAGGGTCGAAGCGACCAGAGCCCCCACATTGACCTGAGCTCCCGCGCCAAACAAAATGCCGTTCGGGTTGATCAACCAGACTTGGCCATTGGCATTGAGATGGCCCAGAATCTGGCTACCCTGGTTGCTCAAAATACGATTGACCGCGATCGCCTGACTATTCGGCTGCACGAAGTTGACGGTCTCTTGTGGGGCGACGTTAAACCCTTGCCAATTCAACGAAAGATTCCGGCTATGCTGGGCAATCGTGGTGGTATTGCCGGACTGGCTGATGCTGCCGCTACCCGAGGTCACCTGCCCGCCGACCGGATTGGCTTCGGCCAAATCCGCCAGATTCATCGTCATGGCAGTGGTCATCGCCATCATCAACCTGAGCGAAGTACGACGTCCGCTACGGGCTGAAGCGGTTTGCACACTCGTGCCGTGCTCCGAGACAGGCACAAACATGAACAAGTTGCGATTCCAGATCAAACGATAGATACGGTTCATGATGTTCGCGACCCTGAGTCGCCCATGGGTGGAAGGCAATTCATTATTTTGTAGGACTAATCTATCCCGAAATTATGGATATGCGGATTGACGAAAGTTGGTTTTCCGATATAGTTTTTGTTCCGATGCAATCGTTGATGCGGCAAACAAAAATACCGTGCGCGGATCGAAAGCCGCGTCGTGGCGGCCGAAGCCATGAAGAAAAAAGCCTGGGTCCCGATATATCTCGAAAATAACCAAGCTGTGCAAGGCCATCGACTCGCACACTCGACGTCAATCGATAAATGACGACGTTGCTGACAAACGTCACGCGCCCTTATCTGCGCTGCACATCATCTCGATTTCGCACTGCAGAGCGGCACGGATATTTTATTTTTTTTACGCCCCGCACTCATTTTCAATGAGGCGCAAACGTGGCAAGGGCATGTATTTTTTTTGGGATAAAGCCACCGCGCTCAATCATTCCGTGAGCAGCACATTTTGAGGATTGGTCTGATAATTTTCAGTGCCAGTCTTGGGAGACACGTTTTCCCATATGATTAAAATGCTTCATGTGAACGAAGTAACGTCCTACGTTGTTTGTTATTGTCTACCCAGTTTGCGCCGCCGATTAATCCTCGGTGGCGTTTTTTTCTGGCGCGCGCCCATACCACGCTGTCGTCCGAAAACCGGTCTTTGGAATCTTGACCAGCAGCCTTCTTACGTAGGAGCGGTAGCATTACGAAACAGCCGCGACCAGTGTGCCGGCTGTGCATCAACATTGGCGCCCCGCAGTTGCAGGTTATGGGCGAACAATTTTTCGCTATCGGTCACGCCTCGAAATTCGATCCGGCCTCCGCGCAGAAATTCGATCACGATACGAGGAGGTTCACGGTCTATCTGTATTTTCCCCAGCGTGGGTCCTTTCTCAGGGTCGTGAGATCAGTCGTAGTGTCATGGTCCAGATTGCGCGCGATAAAATCGACCGCGCCCAAGTCGAGCGGCCCCAGGGTATGCAGCACTTCATGCTGAATTCCCCACCACGCCTCGCTACCGGGAGCGCCGGGACCCGCGCGGAATTTTTGCGGGTCGAACTGGAGAAGATTGACGCCGCGCAGCGGTGAATCGATCTGTTCCTGAAGCAGTCCAGGAAGATCTTCGCGCGCGTCGAATTGCATTCTGTTCAAATTATGATAAATCGGCGATCTCACCTCGGCTTGCGGCCCGTGTGCGGCGAAGCACGTCTGCGTCGCCAACAAATCGGCCGTTTCTCCAGGTGCCGCAGCAACAAATTTGAAAGGGGTCTCGGCCGAGACTGCGTCGAGGATCTTGCCGATCATCTCGGCCCACTCGGCATCGATAGCAATCTTGCAGCCCGGTTGCTGACGGCGAACCACCTCATCGGCATGCCGTGGGTGTATCTGGTCGGCATCGGCGACGGTGCGCAATATCGTGTATTTGATCTGGAGTGATCGCGGCCACACGGGTTTGATCGCGACTAAAGCGTCGATGGCACTGTCGCCTGACGTAGGGGTCAGCGCACGCCCGGCCGCCGCTCGAGTGCTTGACAATCCCCGCCCCATCCCACACACTAAAAAAGCACACAGGAGAGAGGGCTCAGTCCCCGCCGAAGGCGAAGTCTCCCATAACCGCTCAGGCAAACGTACTGTGTGCAGCAAGCCGATCTGGAGAGTGGTATCCCTTGGCGGATACCCACCGAAGGGGCAAACACGATCCATCGCGGGTCGTGCAATCTCTCAGGTAAATGGACAGCGGGAGCGGCGCAGCGACTCATGATCGATGGACTCATGACCGATCGGGCCGCTGTTTTCCGCATCACGTCCTTTATCTGGAAATCCGTATGAAAGTCATCGTTCTCGGCGCAGGTGTCATCGGCGTCACCTCGGCCTGGTTTCTCGCCAAAGCAGGTCATGATGTCACCGTCATCGAACGCCGTCCCGCCGCGGCCATGGAAACCAGCTTTGCCAACGGCGGCCAGATCTCCGTCAGTCATGCCGAACCCTGGGCCAATCCGGGCGCCCCGCTGAAAGTACTGAAATGGCTGGCGCGCGAAGATGCGCCGCTGCTGTTCCGTCTACGCGCCGACTGGCAGCAATGGAAATGGGGCGCGCAATTTTTGCTCGAATGCCTGCCCTCGCGCACCCGCCACAATATTATCCAGATCGTTAATCTCGGCTTGTACAGCCGCCAGACGCTGCGCGAATTGCGTGCCGAAACCGGGATCCAATACGATCATCTGGAACGCGGCATCCTGCACTTCTACACCAGCCAGCGGGAGTTCGACGCGGCGCAGGAACCAGCGCGCATCATGCGCGAATTCGGCTGCGAACTGGAAATGAAAAGCGCCGCCGAATGCATCGCCATCGAACCGGCTCTGGCGCATACCACCCAGAATATCGTCGGCGGCAGCATGACACCCTCCGATGAATCGGGCGACGCCCACCAATTCACCCAGGAACTGGCGCGCCTGTGCGTCGCCCGCGGGGTCAAATTCCAATACGACACCCAGGTATGCGCACTGCTGCGTAACGGCGGTCACGGCGACGCCATCAGCGGCGTCGAAATCGCCACGGTGCCGGGCCGCCCCTACCAGATCAAGGCCGATGCCTACGTGGTGGCTATGGGCAGCTACAGCGCCGCGCTGGTGCGCCCGCTCGGGGTCAAGTTGAATATCTATCCGGCCAAGGGTTATTCGGTGACGATGCCGGTCAAGGATGCCTCGCGGGCATATCAGGTCAGCCTCACCGACGACGAATACAAGCTGGTGTTTTCCCGGCTCGGCGAACGTCTGAGAATTGCCGGAACGGCTGAATTGAACGGCTATGAAACCTCGCTCAACCCGGCTCGCTGCCAAGCTCTGGTGCGCCGCGTCGAGCAATTGTTCCCCGGTGCGGGCGACCTCGACCAAGCCGAATTCTGGACCGGCCTGCGCCCGGCGACCCCGTCCAACGTGCCCTATATCGGAGGTTCAGCAGTACGTAATCTATTCCTGAATACCGGCCACGGCACACTGGGCTGGACCCATTCCTGCGGTTCGGCGCGGGCGTTGGCGGATATCGTCAGTGCCCGTGAACCGGCTTTGCGGTTTGACTTCGCGGGTTTGGCCGGAGCCTTCGCGTAAGATAGGCAGAGCGCCCTCTTGGTCCGGCTCAGACAAAAAACGCTCGTTTACCGAGCGTTTTTCCCCATCAACCATCAAGAAACAGCTTATGCGGCCAGCACAAACTTGCCGACCAGGCGTTTCAAGATCTTGGCTTGATCATCCAGCGATTGTGCGGCGGCCGCGGCTTCTTCAACCAAGGCTGCATTTTGCTGGGTGCTGGCGTCCATCTGCACCACCGCTTTGTTGATTTCATCGATGCCGGTGCTTTGCTCCATCGATGCCGAGGAAATTTCGCCGATCACGTCGGTGACACGTTTCACGGCGAGCACCACTTCGTGCATGGTGTTACCGGCTTCGGCCGCCAGGGTTGAGCCGTTTTCGACCCGCGCCACCGAGGCGCTGATCAAGGCCTTGATTTCCTTCGCCGCCGAGGCGCTGCGCTGGGCCAGGTTGCGCACTTCGCCCGCCACCACCGCAAAACCGCGGCCCTGTTCGCCGGCACGCGCCGCTTCCACGGCCGCGTTCAGCGCCAGGATATTGGTCTGGAAAGCAATCCCCTCGATCACGCCGATAATGTCGCGAATATCTTTGGCGCTGGCATTGATCTGCGTCATGGTGCTGACTACGCGATCGACCACGTCGCCGCCCTTCGCCGCAATTTCCGAGGCATTGGTGGCAAACGCACTGGCCTGCCTTGCGTTGTCGGCGTTCTGCCTCACGGTCGAGGTCAATTGATCCATGCTGGCCGCGGTCTTTTCCAGCGACACCGCTTGTTGCTCGGTACGGTGCGACAGATCGACGTTACCCATCGAAATTTCGCTGGCGGCCAAGGCAATCGCATCGGCGCTGCTGGTAATTTCGCCCACGGTTTCAGAGAGATCGGTCTGCATCTGCTTGAGTGCATGCAGCATGCTGGAACGATCTTTCGGCGCCAGCATGATGTCGCCCGACAAATCGCCGGACGCGATATGGCCGGCAATCTCCTTGGCATACGCAGGTTCCCCGCCCAATTGACGCGTCAAGCGGCGCTCAGCCCAGGCGCTGACAAAATAAGTCAGTACCATCAGCACCCCGGTCATGATCGCCATCAGCATCAGCGAACTCTGGGAAATCCGCGTCGAAGCTTCAAGCGCACCTTTGGCCGCCGCGCCGCGCTTGGCGACCAGCCCATTGACGATTTTTTCGAGCTTTTCGGTTTCCACCAGCAAGGAAACGTCCATGATGCCGACCTGCCAGTTCATCTGGCTCAGATCCAGCGATTGAGCCTTGACCAGGGTGACAAATGCCTGCAGGTGATCGCTCCAGCTTTTGACCGAGGTGGCCAGTGCCTTGTCCAATTCAATGCTGTCGGCATCGGTCGACATCGATTGAATCACCGTCATTTGGCGACCGATATTAGCCAGGTCGCCATCGATCTCGGCGCCTAATTCGTCGCGTTCTTTTGCGGTAGAGGCCGTCAGCAGCGACTTTTGCGCCCGGCTCGCACGCAACACATAACCGCGTGCTTCTTCGGCCGCGGTGCTCGCCACATAACCCTGATCGTAGATCAATTGAGTGGAGCTGCCGATGTTATGAATCTGCATCAGCGCAAAACCGCCGATCACCACGGTACCCACCAATAGACTGGCAAAAGCCAGCCGCAAGGTGGCTTTCACCGAGAGGTTATTTTGCTTGCGCGCGCTGACTGGAGTTTGATCGGGGTTTCCCGAGACTGCGATATCTTCCGCAGCAAAAAACTCGGACGAGCCGGAAGGCTCGTTAAGCATGAGTGAGTCCATGAAATCCTTTGCGTATCCAAAAAAATGCTGCTCGCGAGTGTCCTAAGTTGGAAGTTCCTTGATAAATGAAATCGTCCAAATGGTCGTTCCCCAAAAGGGACTTCCTGCGGAATGCGTCCTAAAGGACGCTTCCTCCGGGGCGCACGCAAGGAGCGAGGAGGCGCAATAGCCCTTGCTATTGCAACAACGAGGGACGCCGCATGACGGCCATTTGGGCGATTTCATATCATGCGAACTTCCAACTTAGGGCACTAAATCACACTCGTGATGATGAAACTGCATGTAAGCACACAGCGTATGACGGCCGCATGACACAACACTTAACCGCGCCTCGCCGGCAGTCCACTTACGCTCGGCGGTGACGGAAAAATCGGGTCCATTCAGCAAACGCTGATAAGGTACATTAACGCTTCAAAAAAACCTATGCTCGCTTGCCCTCTCGAAAAGCAACAGCTTCAAAAAAAATGAGTGGCAGAAGGCAAAACAGGGATCATAAAAATTACAATTTATGGCGCGCCGTGCCGTTCCACGGCCCTGCATAAGTAGCGTACCCTATTTTTTCGGCGCCTTCGCGAGCCCATCAAATGGCGTGGTTTTCATCTCAAATGCCGGCGCGAAATGGTTGCATTTCCCGCGATTTGAAGGTCACACAGCGTCGCCGCCTGGCTTGCGCGCGCTACGCCGCAGTTCAGCTTTGCGCGCGCCGCTGTGCGCGCCGCATAAACCGGCGCAGCGCCCACTGCGTGGCCACCCCGGCGTAATCGGCCGCGGCCTGGGCCTGCGCCCGTTCAGCGTCATCCAGCAGCGCCTCGGTCGCCGAGCGCATTCTTAGGAGATCGAAACGCAATTTCTGCAGTTCGCTCAATCCTTCTCTGAGGGTGGTATCGAGGCGACTCTTCTGTACCGCGAATTGAGCCGCCAGCGCCTGGTCGTCCTGAGGATCGACGCCGCGCGTCGGATTGAACAGGAATTTGGCTTCAAGACCCGCGCGCCAAGCCAGCAATTCGGCTTTCTGCGTTTCGCCAAAGCCGCGCACCCGGGCCAACATGGTAGCGCTGACATCGGCTGCCGTTTCAATGCCGAACGAAGCGAGGGTTGCTTTGCGGCCCGGACCGATTAAACCGATCTTGGCATTGGCGATCAAAAATCCGCTCAAGCATTTTTTAAGCTGCGCCTCGCGCACCGACTCACGTAATTTCAAGCGCGCCAATTGATGATGGCGATGCAAACCGTCCAGGGTCGCCTTCACTTGGACCAGTTGCCTGAGCTTGTCGGAAAAAGCATGGGTTTCAGCCAACTGGCAATAACGCTCCATCATGTCGTGGCCTTGCTTAAGCGCCTTGGCCAGCGCCAAAGCCCGCTCCGCCCGCAGCGGCGCACACGGATCGTGCGGCACGCCGAAACCGATCAAGGCGGCGCCGGCCAGCACCCATAACGGCACCAGAGCAGGCCATTCGACCAGCCCCGCGCCCAACCCCAGCAAGCCCGCCGCCAAGCCGGCTCGATACAACGCGGTTTTGATCCTGAGCTCCCGCGGCAAAGGGGTCGCCGCGAGATGCAGTTCCCGTGCGGCATAATCCGGCATGCGCGGCGGCGGGTTGATGCCGCGAATGCGTTGCCACACCTGTTCAATCGTCGCCGTTTCATCGGCCGGCATCATGCCGGGAGACAGCAGCGGCAGGAAAAACTGCATGCCTGAGCGCGCTTCGATTTCGCACCAGGGACATGCCAGCAAATGTGCCGGGAATTTATGCGCGTGATCGGTACTGCAGGTACGCAACTGCTTGCGGAAAATATCGAGTGCGGCCACCCATTCGCCGGCATTGGGACGTCCGGTCTGGGTTCCCACTTCGGTGAAAGCGCGCTCAAACAGATGGGCAATTTCGGGAGTCACCAGCGACATCGGCAAGGCATTCGGCGGCGTATCCATATCGCGCGCATGGCTGCCTGCGCCATAAGCAAAACGGAATTCGGCGATGGCCTTTTCGATCGGCATATCGCCCTGCCCCAGGTAAATGCCCGCGTAGGGGTGGCGGCCCATAAACAATAGATGGAACACCAGCACGGCCAGCCCGAAGGTATCGTGGTTCGGGGTGCGGGCCACGGCGTGGAACGACTTGATATTCTGTAATTCGGGCGGGGTGAAATGCTGCACCCCGACTTCGCAGGGAAAACGGGTGCGGCCGACGGTGATCTGAAATGAATCGCAGTCGATAAAGCGCACGATGCTGTCGGCCCGCACCACCAGATTACCCTGATTGACGTCGCCCACCACATGTCCGTGAGCGTGAATCGAATCAAAAGCAGCCGCCACATTACGCGCCGCGGAAATCAAAAAAGCGTAATCCGCTTTAGGGAAAAATTGCTTGCGCTGCGCCGGGCTATACAGGTGATGGATAGGCTCGCACTCGGCGATCTTGGGCATCAGGAAACCGGCTACCTGGCCCGACGGCAATTCACGAACCGTGCGCAGCGGCCAGGCCGAGATGGTGCGCAAATAGCTATTGCCCATCGCCGCCATGGCGTGCAATTTGGCTTGTTTATGCACCGGCAATGCTTCATGGTAAATCTTGGCGACCAGGCCGCCGGCAATTTCCGGGGTATCGAAAACACTGCCCTCGCCGCCCGATCCAAGCCGAGTCCCCAGCACAATCAAGGTGCCGGATTCATCGACCAGCCGGCGGATCACGGACACATGGCCTCCGGACCCAGGCGGGTCGCCAAAATCAAGGTCTTGTCGTCATCCGTGCGTTGGTTGACCGCCGGGCTGGAGAGGAAGGAGGCCAGTTGCTCGTTGAGCGAGCCGCACTGGTCGTGGCGCAAATTGCGCAAGGTCGAGAACATCGGCTCGAAAAACGGCGCATGGGCCTGACGGGTGGAAAACACCAGCGCCAGCCGTTGCAAACCGTCGGTCAATAACGACACCTCGTGCGGCGCATCGATCTGGGCGATCTGCAAGTGTTGCTCGGCGTCGTTATCCGTGACGAAGTAGGTCATGTTGGCATATTCGCCGGCATCGGGCCAAAACACCGGGGCCAGTTCGCCATTGCGCCGGATCACCACCGCCCCGTCGCCAATCTGGAACGCCAGCGCGTGTTTAGGGCCGGCCACCAGGCCCACCAGCGTGCAGGCATAATCGCGCAACACGGTGCCCGCGAGATGCGCCTCAGCGACGGTATTTTCGAGCGTGGAGCGTATGTGTTCCAGGCAGGCGGATGCCAGGTCTTTGGTCAATGCGCTGCGGCCGGCATGCCCCTCATGGCTCAGGTACTCCAGCAAAAATGCGCCGCCCGACTCACATGCCAGGCGCGAGCCGATTTGGCTGTGCAGCGCACTGCCGGCACCGTCGGAGGCCAACGCAATCAGGTATTGCGTGCCGTCACGGGCGCTGGCCGTGGTGGTATAGGCATAGTCCTGGCATGGCGTGCGGGTCTGTTCGTGGGCCGTACCTGCGGCCGTGGCCGCCACATAACGCCAGTTCAAACCTGCGCCCAGCCGGCCGGACTTTGCAACCGGACTTCGGTGCCTGGGGTCGACTGTGAAACGGATTTCATCGAACTTGAGAGCCATTGGAACAACTCCCTAAATTTCAGGCCTTGCAAAGAAAGCGGTTCGCGCACCGACAACTGTTTGAGCGTATCCATGTCGGCACCTTCGATGCCGACTGCAAAAAATGCGAATTTTTTACCCGCCTCACCTTCGCGGATGCGTGCCGCCGCGGCCTGCCAATCGTCAGTCGGAGCGCCATCCGTCAGCAGAAAGACCCAGGGACGGTAAAAAGAAATGCCGTTTTGCCGGTATTCGGCCTTGCGCGCTTCCAGCAAGTCGAGCGCCAGCACAATCGCGCCGCCCAGCGGCGTGTCGCCTTCGGCCGTCAGCGTCGGGGCCACAAAATGCTGGCCGGTATGAAACGGCATTTCGACATTCGGCGGACCGAAGGTCACGATCGCCGTCTCGACCCGTTTCAGGGCCAACGAATCGGAATTGAGTTCTTCGCGAAAAGTAACCAGACCGGCATTCAACTCATCCATGGCGCTGCCTTCCATGGACCCGGAACGATCCAGCAGCAGCACACAAGGACAACGCGGTTCGGGATTCTCGGCAAAATTATCGGTGCCGAAGGCGATTTGAGTGGCAAAGGAAGTGGTGAGGTCGGTCATAGTCTTCGCGGGCTATCCAGCAGCATTTTAAGGACAAGTCACTGCTTGTCTTTTTAACATAGATCAATAAAAGTACATCCATCTGCTTATCCGAAATTAAGGGCGCATGATGGTTGCATTCCGGGTAGTCGTGCTATTGACCCCTATTGGGCGGGCTTGCGTCGCTGCTCCGTCATTGTCTCTCCTGCCGCACTGACGCGATACTACGGGAAACTACCCGGGGCTGACGTCAGCACAGCGTCAGCATCCGTCAATAGCATACCAGCAGCCCAAGATCTGTTAGCAGTTTCTGCGGCTCACGGCCGCCGCGCCCCATGGCCGAAGCCGAAATCGACCGCAAACATCAGCCCGAGACTGATGCCCGGCGCGGCGCGGCGACTGGAACCCCCGGCCACGGCCGCGTCGTATTTCGACTGCTTACGCAACACCCGCCTTGACAGGAGACCTCACCCGATGAACCGCTACCGTGAATTCCACCGCCGCTCGGTCGAGGATCCCACCTCATTCTGGCGCGAACAAGCACAGCGAATCCACTGGGAAACGCCTTTTACCCAGGTACTGGACGACAGCCGCCTGCCCTTTGCCCGCTGGTTTGTGGGCGGGCGCACCAATCTTTGCTACAACGCGCTGGACCGCCACCTGAGCGAACGCGCCGAACAAGCCGCGCTGATTTACGTGTCGACGGAAACCGGCATTGAGCGCACCTATACCTACGCGCAACTGCACGCCGAAGTGAATCGGATGGCGGCCGTGATGCTGTCGCTGGGCGCCAAACGCGGCGAGCGGGTCCTGATCTATATGCCGATGATGGCGGAGGCTTTATTTGCCATGCTGGCCTGCGCCCGCATCGGCGCGATCCATTCGATGGTGTTTGGCGGCTTTGCCGCGCACAGCCTGGCCGCCCGTATCGACGACGCGCAGCCGGTATTGATTGTGGCCGCCGACGCCGGTTCGCGCGCCGGCAAGGTCATCGACTATCTGCCTTTGCTTGAAGAAGCACTGGCGTTGGCGCTGCATAAACCGCCCCAGGTGCTGCTGGTCGAGCGTCACCTGACGCCGCCGCACGCCCTCGGCGCTCAACTCCAGCACCGGGTGGCGCGTTACGCGGCCCTGCGCGAGCAACAGGCCGGCGCCGATGTACCCTGCGCCTGGCTGGAATCCAATGAAGTTTCTTACGTGCTGTATACCTCGGGCACCACCGGCAAACCCAAAGGCGTGCAACGCGATGTGGGCGGTTATGCGGTGGCCCTGGCCAGTTCCATCGACTATATTTTTGACGGCAAACCCGGCGATACGATGTTTACCGCCTCCGACGTCGGCTGGGTGGTCGGTCACAGCTATATCGTCTATGCCCCTTTGCTGGCAGGCATGACCACGGTGATGTATGAAGGCACGCCGATACGCCCGGACGGCGGTATTTGGTGGCGTTTAGTTGAGCAATATAAGATCAATCTGATGTTTACCGCGCCCACCGCCATCCGGGTGTTGAAAAAACAAGACCCTGCCCTGCTGCATCAATACGACTTATCCAGCCTGCGCACCTTGTTTCTGGCGGGAGAACCGCTGGATGAACCCACCGCCAGATGGATCCAGGATGCCCTGCAAAAACCGGTGGTGGATAACTACTGGCAAACTGAAACCGGCTGGCCGATGTTGGCGATCCAGAAAAATGTCGAAGCGCTGCCGCAAAAACTCGGCTCGCCAGGCGTACCGGTCTACGGTTTTAATCTGAGTGTACGCAACGAACTCACGGGCGAGCCCTGCGCCGCCGGCGAAAAAGGCGTGATTACACTGGCGGCGCCGCTGCCGCCCGGAGCCATGCAAACCGTATGGCGCGACGATAGCCGCTTTATCAGTACCTATTGGTCGGGCTTTCCGGCCAAGTTGCTGTATTCGAGTTTCGATTGGGGGATCCAGGATGAGAACGGCTATGTCACGATACTCGGGCGCACCGACGATGTGATCAATGTCGCCGGGCATCGGCTCGGTACCCGCGAAATCGAGGAGAGTCTATCGGGCCATCCGGCGGTCGCCGAAGTTGCCGTGGTCGGCATTCATGATGCCCTCAAAGGCCAGGTGGCGATTGCTTTTGTGGTACCGCGAGAAGCGCAGGCCGCTGAACAGGCCGAGGCCCGGCGGGGGCTGGAAAGCGAACTGATGAAAACCGTCGACAGCACACTGGGGACGATTGCCCGGCCGGCCCGGGTGTTTTTTGTCGGCGTGCTGCCCAAGACCCGTTCCGGTAAATTGCTCAGGCGTGCCTTGCAGGCACTGGCCGAAGGCCGGGATCCGGGCGACTTGACCACACTCGAGGACCCGCTGGCCTTGCAGCAGGCCCGGGCGGCATTGACCGGAGCTTGAGCGAACCGGTCGATCGGCTTGCCGTGGGCCGAGTTGGCCGACCCGTGCGATGATTGATATGCGTCCGGTTCGGCGGGCGCTTCACCACGGCGTCATCGAACTCTGCTATAAACCCCGCTATCCGCCGCTATCCTAAACCACCTGCACAAACCCTTATGTACTCCGTCAACTACGCGCCATCGCTCCCACGCGTGCTTATCTCTTTGCTGCTGTGCGCGGCGCTGGTCGTTTTATGTTATTTCGAAGTCGATCCGGCGCTGGCGTTCTGGGTGGATCGAGAAAATTTCAGGCGCTTTGCGGCATTTGAATATTTCACTCAACTGGTCAACCTGATTGTCTGGCTGACTGCCTTGTATTACCTGTTTTTCGCCTGTACTTATGCGCGCAATCCCGCCGCGCGCAGGCCGCTGCTGAGCATCGCCAACAGCGTCACGATTGCGGTATTTTTGAAAGATGCGCTGAAATTTGTCTTCGGCCGCTATTGGCCCGCGACCTGGGTCAACCACAACCCTTCGCTGCTGCATGACCATGCTTACGGTTTTCACCCATTTCATGCCGGCAGCGCTTATCAGTCGTTTCCGTCGGGTCACACCACGGTAGCCGTGGCGGCGATGACCGCACTATGGGTGTGTTTCCCGCGCTGGCGCTGGCTGGCAGTGCTGGTGGGGAGTTTGGTGGTGATCGGCCTGCTGGCCGAGGATTATCACTTTGCCGGCGACTGTATCGCCGGAGCCTGGCTAGGCGCCACCGTCGCGCTGTATGTCACCGCGGATTCGCGGGTACGGCGCGCGTAGCAGCGCCTTTGGCGACCGGCTCGATGATCGACTCAATGGCCAGCTCAATGGCCAACTCAATGGCCAACTCAACGACCGGCTAAAGACAGCACCGGCAATCCGGCGAGTCTAAGCTACTGGGTGATACGGGCATGACATTCGATGCCGGGCAAAAAAACAGCCCGCGATAACTGCCTCTAAACCTGATGCGCCCAAGCTTAAGCTACAGCGTAGCCGCCGATTTCGCGATCGAGCTTGCGCATGCGGAATTCGAGTTCGTACAGGTCGATCGCTTCCGACAGATAAGCGACCTTACGTTCTTGGTCACGTTGCTCAGCACTCTTGCCAAGGGCTTGGATCAATGCGGCGATGAAATTCATGATTTTCTCACTCTTCGAGGACCCCGGAGCAGGGTTGCACTAGGGATTACCCCTAGTATAAATCAACCTAGGGTTTATACCAATCAAAGAGTGTGACTATTTGTAATAGACGCCAGAATTGCAACACACAAGGCAGCCCGAGCGCGATCCGTGGGCCGGGCCGGACTCGGGCCAAGCTCGGCCTAACCTTGCTGAGCTTGGCCGGAAGGCCTTTACAGCGTATCGATAACCTCAAGCACAGCTTGGGCCGCGCGGGGCAAACGCCGTTCCTGGCTGAAAAAAGCCCAGATTTCCTCGCTGGCGTCAGGCCCGATACCCGCATGAAACGGCACCGTATCGTCACCGCCGCTCCAGGCGTGGCCCAATTCCGCCACCCGGTAGACTTTCACCACGTCGCGGCCGGCACGCTGATACACGCGCTGGCGATAGGTTTCGTGCTCCGACACAGCCAATGTGACATCCACCAGCGTGCCCTGCTCGTCCATCAGCCCGTTCAGCACCAGAAATTCCGTTTCAAGTTGCTCAAGATTGACCGGACTCACGACCTCATCGCGGTCGCCATGCAGCAATAACGCCGGCATGCCCGGATGCCCGGCCGCGGGCAGCGCGGCACGCGCCACTTCGGCCGGATCGCGGGTCGTACCGCGTCGCATCGCATCCAGCGCCGAGGGCACCGAGCGCGCGACGCCAAACACCACCCCAGAGTGCGCCGCGACGGCCGCAAACCGGTCCGGATAAGCAAAAGCCAGCATGGTTGCCATCCCGGCGCCCGCCGATAACCCCGCCGCATAGACCCGGGTGGCGTCAAAACCATGCTGCTCGACCACCCGGTCGACCAGCGCCACGATGGCATGAGCTTCGGCGCCGCCGGCAGCAGGCGTGGTGTCGTACCAGTGCCAGCAGGCTTGAGGGTGACGCTGCGCCGTCTGTTCCGGATACAACACCGCAAAACCATAACGGTCAGCCAATACATTCATGCGGGTACCGCGCGCAAAGGCGTCGCTGCTCTGGCTGCAACCATGCAACATCACCACCAGCGGCCGCGCTCGGCTCGTCGCTCCCTGCGGCACATAGAGCCCGTAGTCCAGGCCCAAGGCAGGAAAACCGCCGCCGGCCGGCGCCAGGTAATGGGCTTTGTCCCACTGGCCGTCGACCCAGGCTGCGGCACGAGGCCCGACACGCGACTCCGAAGGCCCGACACGCGATTCTTGCGCACCGGCGCGCGGTACCGCCGCGCGGCTCATACGCCCAACTCCAGCAGGCTTATGCCAGGTAAAACGACGCCAGAACTTTGACAGATCCATGGAAAATCCAGGCTGATTATCGACACGCATACTCCTATGCGCACCGGTGGATGAATCAGGATGGTGCGCAGTAACTTGCGAACAAAAACTGAAAATCAGCTTTTGTGCACTGCACCATATCATGTTTTTTAGATTACCGTATTGGTCGAGCTAGCTGCATTCTGAACCCAAAAGTGGGCAAAAATATAGGTATATTGTCATTTTGCGCAGTGCGGCGTAACCTAGTTAATCTCAGCTTACGACTGCGCCGTGCCGGCGCGCAAGCGTTTATACTGCTGGCTCATTGCAAATTGTCCCGGGCGCCTGCTGCCGAACCGTCCTGAGTACCAAGCCGCGAAACCGTCCTGCAGGCTGCGGCGCGCCCACATACCTGACAGCTTGCGCCATTCCACAGCAGATTTTCCTTCTCTGCTAAAACCAGCACCAACCAGCGCCACCCAGCGCCGATGTAGCCCGATGTTGCCACTAACGCCCCACGACTGGGCTTTTCTTTCCGGATTTGGCGGTGCGGCCGTGATGCTGCCCATCGTTGCAGCCATCGCCGGCTGGCTGGTGTACGCCTATAGCTGGCGCGTCGCCGCCCTGTGGCTGACCCTGATCGGCGGCGCTTGCTTGCTGGTCGCCAGTACCAAAGTCGCCTTCCTCGGCTGGGGTTTCGGCATCCTGTCCATCGATTTCACCGGCATCAGCGGCCACACCATGCTGTCGACCGCGGTGATCCCGGTCATGCTCTACCTTGCCTTGCTCACGACCCGGCATGCCTCACGCATCGCCGGGGTCATGTGCGGCCTGTCGGTCGGTTTTCTGGTCGGCCTGTCGCGGCTGGCATTGCAAGCGCACTCGGTATCGGAAATGGTCACCGGCTGCGCCTTGGGCGCCAGTGTGTCGGTGTTGTTTATCGCGCTGATCCACAAGCGCGAGCCGGCGCGCACAGCCGCCTGGCTGACGCCATTCAGCTTATTGATTTTGGCCTTCGGCCTGCATGGCTATCGCGTACCGACTCAACACTGGATTACCGAAGTTGCCCTGACACTGTCAGGCCATGAACGGCCGTTTATCCGCGCCCGCTGGAAAGCCAACCGGCCGCAAAAAGCCAGCGCTCGCGAGGCGCTGCGCGTTCACGCGCCGGATCAAACGGCCCCGCGGCAACTGGCCTTAGCCACCTTACCCAGCTATTTTCCGGCACCGGACAGCCCGGCATAATCCGGCTTGCGCAACAGTTTGAGCGCAAGCTAGCCGCGGGCAAACGCGGGGCAGGGGCAGCAGCGGCAGCGGTTCGGCAATGCTTCAATCCGTGGCAATGTGCGCTTAAGCCGCGCCTGTCACATAGACTTCACAAGTTGATGCTATAAGCTAAAGCGGAGATTGATGGCGGGGCCATGCCGGCTTGGACGCGCCGCCATGAGCGTCCCGGCTATGCCGCTCGCGAATCGCCGCCAACCTTCATTACGAACTTTAGCCGAATCGAGAATCCGTGCCGTCACTCACGCTACAGCCTGCTTTGTCACTGCAAAACATCCTCGACAACGGCATGCTCCATCCGGTTTTCCAGCCCGTCATCAATTTGACCGAACATAGTATTTACGGCTACGAAAGCCTGATACGCGGGCCGGTCGGAACACCCTTGCATACGGCGGACACGCTGTTCTCGGCAGTCCAGACCGATCAGCAGCGGATTGAGCTTGAAGTGAAGGCGGCCACGCTCGGCATCAATCAGTTCACCGAACTGCGCGGGCATGGCAAGTTGTTTGTCAATTTATCGGCATCGGTGCTGGTGCATTATTTCCTGCGCGTCGGGGACGAGCATTTTTCCGAAGTGCTGAGCGAAACCGGGCTGCCGCTGTCCTCCGTCGTGATCGAACTCACCGAGCACGAACGCATTACCCATCTGACCGACCTGTGCCGGGCGGTCGATATTCTGCGCCATCAGGGCGTCGAATTTGCGCTCGATGATTTCGGCGACGGCCGCTCCAGCTTGCGGCTTTGGTCGGAGATCCGCCCCGAGATCGTCAAGATCGATCGTTATTTCACCAAAGATATCGATAGCCACGCGCATAAGTTGCAGACCTTCAAGGCCTTGATGCACATCTCCGATGTGTTCGACACCCGCCTGGTGGCGGAAGGCATAGAAACCGCGGAAGAACTCGAAGTGATTCGCGACCTGGGGATCGATTATGCCCAGGGCTATTTCCTGGGCCGGCCGGCGGCGGAGCTGAGCCCGGCATTGAATCAAGAGACCGCGCGCATCCTCAAGAATCAGCAAGTGGCGGTTTATCCGGCCCTGCGCCAGATGACACGCGGCCGCTTTTCCGCTGAACGCCTGATGATCACCGCGCCTTCGGCCCAGCCGCAATCGCGCAACGATCAACTGGTGGAGATTTTCCAGGCGCATCCTGCGCTGCACGCGATGGCCGTGGTCGACGCCGAAGGGATCCCGCTCGGGCTGATCAATCGGCGCGATTTTATGGATCGTTATGCGCATCCCTATCACAAGGAATTGTTCGGCCGCAGACCCTGCACGGTGTTTATGGACGCCAGTCCGATCATGATCGACAAACATCAGGGCATAGAACAACTGACCGCCATTCTCACCTCGGATAACCAGCGCTATTTGTCCGACGGTTTTATTATTACCGACGGCGGCCGTTATCTGGGTCTGGGTACCGGCGAACAATTGGTGCGTGCGGTCACTGAAGTACGCATTGAAGCCGCGCGTCACGCCAATCCGCTGACCTTCTTGCCGGGCAATTTGCCGATCAGCGAACATATCGACCGGTTATTGGCCGCCGGCAGTACCTTTACCGCCTGCTATTGCGATTTGAATCATTTCAAGCCGTATAACGACCAATATGGTTATTGGCGCGGCGACGAAATGATACGGCTGGTGGCCGGGGTGATTTCCAGCCACTGCGATCCGCGCCGCGATTTTGTCGGACACGTCGGCGGCGACGATTTTGTGGTGTTGTTTCAAAGCGATGATTGGGACTTGCGTTGCCGCCAGATCGTGCAGGTTTTTAACCAGCAGGCCCTGACAAAATTCGACGCCGAAGCGCTGGAGCGCGGCGGCATCGAGGCCGAAGACCGGCACGGCAACCCCTCTTTTTTCCCGCTCACGACACTGACCATAGGCGCGGTCAGCATCGAACCCGGCGTCTATCAACGCGCCGAAGATGTGGCCTCGGCGGCGGCGCTCGCCAAACGCGCGGCCAAACATCATAAAGCCGGCTTGTATCATTTACCGGCGGAAAACCACCCGGCCCCTTGAGTCCGGCTGAACCCCACCCGCGCAATCAAAAACCTGCCTAGGCCTTGGCCGCGGTCCTGTCATCCACCGCCTTGGCCGCGCGCCGCGACGGCGCCAGACAGTCCGGCCAGCAGCACAGGCGGATAGTCTGCTACGCTTGGCCTTTCGTCGCCAAACCCTATCCAGCCTGGACCGCCTATGCCCTTGTTCAAATCGTTAATGCTGGATCGACCACGCATGATTGTCGCGATACTCATCGGCGCCGTAGTTGCCGCGATTACACCGCTACATGGGCCTGTACTGATCAAAGTCCTGCTCGGCTGGAATGTCGCGGTCTGGTTATATCTGCTGCTGATCTGGTTCATGATGGCCCGCGCCAGCCCCGCGCACGTGCGGGAAATCGCCGCGCGCGAAGACGAAAATGCAGTGATTATCCTGACCTCGGTGTGTGTCGCGGCCATTGTCAGCATTGCCGCCATCGTGCTGGAGCTGGCCACCGCCAAAAACCTCGGCCTGGGTTCCAGTGTGCTGCATTTTGTCTTTACCGGCTCCACCGTGATCGGCTCCTGGTGCCTGATCCCATCCATCTTCACGCTGCATTATGCGCGCCTGTATTACGGCTCACCGGAGGTGCGAACCCTGCAATTCCCGGACAGCACGGTCGAACCCGATTATTGGGACTTCATGTATTTTTCGTTTACCATCGCCGTCGCCTCGCAAACGGCGGATATCGGCATCGCCTCGTCGCCCATGCGGCGTGCGGTGCTGGCGCAGTCGTTGCTATCATTTTTCTTCAACGCCAGCATTCTGGCCCTGTCGATCAATATTGCGGCCAGCTTGCTGGGTCCCTGAATTGGCCCCTAAGTTGGCCCCTGAATCGGCGACGGATCGACCAAGGATCAGGCGCTGCACGGCCAGTTTGCGGTAGCATTACGTTTTTATCATTTGAATGAGATCTGCGATGACCACCACTACCACCGAATCCGGCTTGAAATATGAAGAACTGACCGAAGGCACGGGCGAGCAAGCCGTTGCCGGTGCGCGCGTCAGCGTGCATTACACCGGTTGGCTGACCGACGGTCAGAAGTTCGATTCGAGCAAGGATCGTGACGAACCTTTCGAGTTTTCGCTGGGCGCCGGCATGGTAATCCGCGGCTGGGACGAAGGCGTGCAAGGGATGAAGGTCGGCGGCGTGCGCAAGCTGACGATTCCGCCGGCACTGGGCTATGGCGTGCGCGGCGCAGGCGGGGTGATTCCGCCGAATGCCACGCTGGTATTTGAAGTCGAATTGCTAGCCGTGTAATTATCAGCTTCAACTGTGCTTGAGTTGTTATCGGCTGATGTCATGCCCCAGGCATGACATCAGCATGAGGTTCAGCACATGCAATGCCTTTCGTTACATGCCTTACGTCCGTTATGCCGGACAGGTTTTAGCTTGCGGCAAGCGACGCCAAGCCCAAACCCGCTCGCGGTCTCAACGCGTTGCCCTAACTCGCCGCATCCAAGCCACGCAACAGGTCGGTATGCAAATCGCCGGCGTCTTCCAGTCCCACCGCCAAACGAATCAATCCTTCGCTGATACCGGCCGCAGCCCGTGCCTCGGCGCTGATACGGCCGTGCGTGGTACTGGCCGGATGGGTAATGGTGGTGCGCGTATCGCCCAGATTGGCGGTAATCGAACAGACTTGGGTCTGGTCGATCACACGCCAGGCGTTGGCGCGCTGCTCCTGCGGCGTCGCACCCTTCAGTTCGAACGATAACACCGCGCCGCCCGCCTTTTGCTGACGCTGCGCGATCGCGTATTGCGGATGCGATTCCAGTCCGGGATAAAACACCTGCTTCACCGCCGGATGGGTTTCCAGCCGACGTGCCAGTTGCAACGCATTGGACGATTGCCGCTCGATGCGGATGCCCAGCGTTTCCATGCCCTTTAACAAAATCCAGGCATTGAAGGCGGACAGCGTGGGTCCGGTGGTACGCACAAACGGAAACACCTTTTCCATCACAAACTGGCGTGAGCCGACCAGCGCGCCGCCCATCACCCGCCCTTGCCCGTCAAGGTGTTTGGTGGCGGAATGCACCACCACGTCCGCGCCGAGTTTTAATGGCTGCTGCAACACCGGGGTACAAAAGCAGTTGTCGACCACAAACAGCGCTTGCACCGATTTCGCGATCCGGCCGATGGCTTCGATATCGGCCACTTCCGTCAGCGGATTCGACGGCGTCTCGAGGAAAAACATCTTGGTATTCGGTTGAATTGCGCTGCGCCACGCCTCAAGATCGCCCGCTTTCACAAAGGTCGCCGTAATGCCGAATTTGGGCAGAATGGCGCTAAAAAGTTGCATGGTCGAACCGAAGATGCTTTGCGAACTGACCAGGTGGTCGCCCGCTTGCAAGGCGCACATCACCACCGACAGGATCGCGCTCATGCCCGAAGCCGTCGCGATGCATGCCTCGCCGCCTTCCAGCGCGGCCAGGCGATTCTGGAACATGGTGACGGTCGGATTGGTCACGCGCGAATAGGTATAACCTTCTTCGGCATTGGCAAAGCGCTCCGCGGCTTCCGCCGCGCTGCTGAAGCAGAAGCTGGAGGTGAGGAACAGCGCTTCCGAGTGCTCGTTGAATTCCGAGCGCAGCGTGCCGGCCCGCAGCGCCAGGGTGTCAAATTTGAAATCGTCGTGTGCAGAACTATCCATCGCTATTTCATCCGGATGATGTGGCGTGTTGGTGTAGGTGTCGTATCGATTGTCATGATCATGGCAGATCAAGCTGGAAACACAAAGCTGCCGCCCGCAAATCATATGGCCCGCTTCACGTAGGCAAAGCGGGCCAGCGAGCCAGCGGGACCTCAGGCGCGGCACTCAAGCCGCAGGCCAGGGTCAGTCACCCGATAATTGCAAATGCAATTGCGAGCGTCCGGCATCGCGGTCGGCGCCGCCGCCTGCATCGCGGTCGGACAAAGCTTCCGGCATCATCCGGGCGCGCTCGATGCGATCCAGGTATTCGGCGGTGATATTGCCGGTAATGTAATTGCCGTCGAAACATGACGCTTCGAAGTTGTTCAGCTTCGGGTTCATGTCGCGCATCGCCTGCTTCATGTCCTCGACATCCTGATACACCAGTTTATCGGCACCGATCATGCGGGCAATTTGTTCGTCATCGCGGTTATAGGCCACCAGTTCGCCACGGGTCGGCATATCGATGCCATAAACGTTGGGGAACCGTACCGGAGGCGCCGCAGAGGCAAAAATCACCTTGTTGGCGCCGGCATTGCGCGCCATCAGCACGATTTCGTGGCTGGTGGTGCCGCGCACGATGGAATCGTCGACGATCAGCACGTTGCGGCCCTTGAATTCAATGCCCATGGCATTCAGTTTTTGCCGCACCGACTTCTTGCGCACCGCTTGGCCCGGCATGATAAAAGTACGGCCGACGTAACGATTCTTGAAGAACCCTTCGCGATAATCGACACCCAGCTTGCTCGCCACCTGCATCGCGGCCGGCCGGCTGGAGTCGGGGATCGGCATCACCACATCGATATCGCCGAAAGGCATGACGCGCTTGATTTTTTCGGCCAGGTAATCGCCCATGCGCAGCCGGGCGTTATACACCGGCACGCCGTCCAGGCAAGAGTCCGGACGAGCCAGGTAGACGTATTCGAAAATACACGGATTCAGGCTGGGATTGGTCGCGCATTGGCGGCTGTGGAAGTTGCCTTCCTGATCGATGAAAATCGCTTCGCCGGGCAACACGTCACGCACAAATTCAAAACCGATGCCTTCGATGGCAACCGACTCCGAAGCCACCATCCATTCGGTGCCGGCGGCGGTTTCCTGCTTGCCGATACACAGCGGACGGATGCCGAACGGGTCGCGGAAGGCCAGCAGACCGAAACCGGCCACCAGCGCCACCACGGCGTAGGAACCCTGGGTCCGGCGATGTACTCCGCCGACCGCGGTAAACAGCGTGTCTGGGTCGAGCGAATAACCGGGGTTGGTCATCTGCAACTCGTGCGCGAGCACGTTGAGCAGGACCTCGGTATCGGAATTGGTGTTGATGTGCCGGCGGTCGATGCGGAACATCTCTTCTTTCAGTTGCAGCGTATTGGTGATGTTGCCGTTATGGACCAGGATAATCCCATAAGGCGCATTCACATAAAACGGCTGCGCTTCTTCCTCGCTCGACGCGGAACCCGCCGTTGGATAGCGCACTTGACCAATCCCGCTGGTACCCAGCAAACCTCGCATATTGCGCGTGCGAAACACGTCGCGCACCATGCCGTTGGCTTTGTACATGTGGAAATTGTTACCGTTCGCCGTCGCAATCCCTGCAGCATCCTGACCGCGATGCTGCAAAAGCAGCAAGCTGTCATAGATCACTTGGTTGACGGGAGTTTTGGATACTACGCCTACGATGCCGCACATGGCATGTCCTTCAAAAAGCCCAGAATTCGGATAATTCGGATAAGGCCGACCGCCTCAAGCGGTGCTATGACTACCTTAGTGCCCTGCATGATATCTAAATATGAGTAATGTTGCCTTCGGCACTGTTGCCGTGAGGTTTTGCCGGCGCTCGCGGCGCCTCCTGCCGGTTGTCGGGCGCAAGCTCCGGCTTGGATTGGGGCTTGGCCTGCAACGGGTCTGTCCCCTCGCCGACATGAACATAAGCCGCCAATCCAGCCGGCAGAAATTGCTTGGCAAAGCCCACGCCCCATTCCGCATAGGGCAGCAGTTGCGCATTGCGCCAAAAATTTTGTTCCGGCAAGGTAGTAAAACCGGCCAGCGCGACCACCACCAATACCAGCACGACCCCGCGAATCAAGCCGAACAGCGTACCCAGCGAGCTATCCACCGAGCGCAACCCGATCAACTCAGTCAGTTTACCCAGCAACGCGCCCAATACCCCCGACACGACCAGCACCAGGATGACGATCGCCACAAACGCCAACCCGAGCCGGGTCAACTCACCGCCCGGTAAATTAGCCGGCAGAAACAGCGCGAGCCTGGAAGCATAGTGCGCGGCCACCAAAAACGCGGCAATCCAGCCGATCAAGGCAAACAATTCCGCCAGCAAGCCGCGCCACATGCCTTGCAGCGCCGACAACAGGACTATCGCCAAGGCGCCGTAATCGAAAGCAGTCAGCATCACAGCCGCGCCACCTATTGAGCGGAACCGGAAGCCGGACCCTGCCCCGAAGATTGGGTCGAAGACTGCGCCGACAAGCCCGCCTCACGCACTTTCTTGACCGCGGCTTCCGCATTGGCCCGATCGCTGAACGGGCCGGCGCGCAGCAAGGTGCGCTGCGTGCCGTCGGCCGAGCGTTTGGTTTCGAGATAGGCCGGTACCCCGGCAGCTTTCAATTTATTCAACCAGGCGTGCGCCGAGGCATCTGAAGCAAAAGACCCGACCGACACCACAAAGCGGCTGGCCGCGGAGCTTGGGACGGTGGCTGGCGGATGCACTACGGCGGGGCTATTGGATGGATTGCTGGAGACGTCGGCCGCATTGTGACTGGCCGTAGCCGTCTGCTGGGGTGGCTTGGCCTGGTTCTGGGTATTCGTCTGCGCGCCGGGCGGGTTTGCAGCGTTGCCGCGCTTGACTGCTGCGGCAAGGGCCGCCGATGCCGTGAGACCGTCGACCTGGCTCGCAACATTGCCGCGATAGAGCGATGCATTGTGTTCCGCCGCCGCGGTGTCGGCGCTGCTCGACATAGGCGTCGGAGGAGGATTATCCGACGGGCTGAGGTCGGCACCCGTCACATCGGGAGCCGGCGCATTCATGGCACTCGGTGCCGCAGGCGTTTTTGCGACCCGCGGAATATTGACTGCGATATCGTCGGAAGCGGGCTTGGGATGGGAATCGAGCACCATCGGCAACACCACCACGGCGGCCAATACCAGCGCAATCGCACCGACCAGGCGGCGCCGTGCGCGTTGCTTTTCGGGCAAGGTAGGGTCGAGCAGCGACTCCTGCCCCGAGCGGCCGCCGCCCGATGCACGTGAGGCACGCGCAGTGCGTGTTTCGCCATGACGTTCGGCACCGGCCGACGTTCTGCTGCGACGGGCAGGCGCCGCGTCCTTGTTGCCGAAGGAAAACAGTCCCATAAATGGCCCTGAGCGGCTTTTAAATTGTGCTTGGTTCCAGTCTGTTCAGCGAATAAGCCAATAACCCCAATAACCCAATAGGCAACACACTCGCTTTACATCCGAACTCAACACTGGTTCAGTTAAGTCGCCTACATTCATCGACTACATGCTTGATCTGTATTCGTCGCCGGCCTTGGCGCCCTGCTTGGCTACCTGCTTGGCTCTCTATTTCCGCGCCGTAACGATGGGGAAAACCATCGGCCGCGAGGTGCAAGATGTCAAAGGCCCGCGATTTAATGCTGCTGCAATTTCCGGTATGCCATTACACCCGATACGGTGTAAAAAGATCCGAAGACCACGATTCTATCATTTTCGGACGCTTGCTTTAACGCTTCCGCGTAAGCCGATTCAGGATTCTCGAAATAACGCACCGTGCCGCTGCCGTCGGCAGCCGCCCCGCCCTCGGCACGAAGCTCTACCCCAGCCGCGCTTAATGCCTCGGCCAGGACTTGCGTGCTGGCCGCCCGCGGCAGCGGCAACGCCGTCAGATACCAATGATCGATCTGGCCCTTCAGGCGCGCCACCACGCCTGCGATGTCCTTGTCCCGCATCGAACCGAACACCGCGTAGGTATAAGGAAAATACCCCATATTGCCGAGATTTTGCTCCAGCACCGCCGCCGCATGAGGGTTGTGCCCCACGTCGAGGATCACCGCGGGTTTGCCCGGCAGCACCTGAAACCGGCCGGCCAGCTCGACGTTGGCCAGGCCCAGACGGATATCCTGCGCGCTGACCGGCAAACGGTCGCGCAAGGACTCCAGCGCCGCCAGCGCCGCCGCGGTATTCAGCAATTGATTGGCGCCGCGCAATGCCGGGTAGGCCAGGGCCGAACGGCGCATCTCGCGTCCGGCATAACTCCATTGCTGGCGTTCATTGTCTTTTTGCGCCACGTATTTAAAATCGCGGCCGACCAGCCAGAGATCCGCGCCGATCGCCTCGGCATGCTGCACCAGCGATTGGGGCGGCATCGGGTCGCCGACGATGGCCGGTTTGCCGGGGCGGAAGATGCCGGCCTTTTCCAGGCCGATTTTTTCGCGGGTGTCGCCGAGGTACTCGACATGGTCGATGTCCACGCTGGTAATCACCGCGCAATCCGTATCCAGCACATTCACCGCATCCAGCCGTCCGCCCAGGCCGACTTCGAGAATCACCGCATCCAGCGGCAATGAGGCGAACAAATGCATGATCGCCAGCGTGGTGAACTCGAAATAGGTCAGCGAAACCGGCTCGGCAAAGCTGCAGCGCGCCGCCTCCACCGCCGCAAAATGGATTAACAATTCCGCGTCGCCGGCATTTTCGCCGTTCACCCGCGCCCGCTCGTTAAACGACAGCAAATGCGGCGAAGTATGGCAGCCGACGCGATATCCGCCGCGCAGCAAGATGGTTTCCATAATGGCGCAGGTCGAACCTTTGCCATTGGTGCCGCCCACCGTGATCACCGGGCACTCGAACTTCAGGCCCAGCGCCTGTTTGACCTGCCCGATCCGGGTGAGCCCCATATCGATGCCGACCGGATGCGCGGTTTCGAGGTGATGCAGCCAATCGTCCAGCTTTTCAAATGTCGTCACGAGTCGTCAAAATCAAAAAAAAGAAAGCGCGGCCCGTTGCGGGTGCCGCGCTTTGTTCAGAGGGTAAAACTCAAGCGACGGCGTCGGCCGGCTGACGCGACAACAGCGCGATCAGGCGTGCGATTTCCTCGCGCATCTTGCGGCGGTCGACAATCATGTCGATTGCGCCCTTCTGTATCAGGAATTCCGAACGCTGGAAACCTTCCGGCAATTTCTCGCGCACGGTCTGCTCGATCACCCGCGGACCGGCAAAACCGATCAAGGCTTTGGGTTCGGCAATCACCACGTCGCCCAAAAAGGCAAACGAGGCCGATACGCCGCCCATGGTCGGGTCGGTCAACACCGAAATAAACGGCAGCTTGGCATCCGACAATTTGGTCAGCATTGCCGTGGTTTTTGCCATTTGCATCAACGACAACAGGCTTTCCTGCATCCGCGCGCCGCCCGAAGCGGTGACGCAGATAAACGGCACTTGCTGCTCCAGCGCATTTTGCGCGCCGCGCACAAAACGCTCGCCCACCACCGAACCCATCGAGCCGCCCATAAACGAAAACTCGAAGCAGGCGGCAACCACCGGCAGGGTGTGGATCGCGCCGCCCATCACCACCATCGCATCGGTCTCGCCGGTGTCGTCCATGGCTTCTTTGACGCGTTCGGTGTATTTGCGGCTGTCTTTGAATTTGAGCGCGTCGACCGGCACGATTTCCTGGCCGATTTCATAACGGCCTTCCGGGTCGAGCAGCGCATCAAGCCGCGCCCGCGCGCCGATGCGCATGTGGTGATCGCATTTCGGGCAAACGTGCAGATTGGCTTCGACGTCGTTGCGATACAGCACGGCTTCACACGACGGGCACTTGATCCACAGGCCCTCGGGGATGCTCTTGCGGCTCGCCGGGTCGGTTTGTTTGATCTTCGGCGGCAGCAGTTTATCCAACCAGCTCATCTTCGCTCCTTGTAAGTCCCGGTGCCGGCCTTCCGCCCGGCACCACGCCTTGAAAACACAGGTCGGACGGCCCGAAATTTCAGGGCCGTACGCGCCATAATTCCAGCATTATCGCTTAAGCGCGCGCCCTAGCCTAGATTTAGCTGCGGGTGATTCGGGGATTTTGGTGGAGAGCCCCATGGATATTGGGTTTGGGAGGGGCCGCCCGTGTTGGTTGCAGACCTGAACACCGGAGTTGCGTGCAGCAGGCAACTCCGGCCCGGCTTCACTCACGGGCATTTACCTAAGCTGCCACGCGATATCAAATTCGGTATCGCCATTCGCAAGGGCTGCATTGCACATATCCGTCGCCGCCTTTACACTGATTTGCCCATTCACCAGCGTCAAAGGGGCTGACCATGCTGCTTGCGTTTCACCCCCTGCTTCTACCGCGACCAAACCGCCGATATTCTGCACTGCCAGCGGAACACATTGGGTTATAGGTATTCCTCGATACACAATTTGATAAGTTGGCGTATTAGCGGGCAAAGTGGCGGTAGGGGTGGGGGGGCAAGTAAACTGAAGGGCACCATCGTGAGTCCCACAATTTTCTACCGCGATTAACGAATTTGCGCCCCAAGGAGTAACCGGTTCACCCGACGCATTCCGTAAATTTGGCGGAATCGCACTGTTGCCTTTTGCCACATCGGTGGTCAAGCCGCTGTAGTCCATCCGGTTACCATAAACCGACTGCACAATCGTCTGAAGTGACGCCAACTCACTCTCTGCAGCCATGAACTTATTGTTCTCCGACGCCGACTGGTAATACAGCATCACACCCGCCACCACCACCGCCGACAACGCCAGCACCATCGACGCTTCGATCAGCGTCAAACCTTGTTCGTACTGCTTACGCAGTTGCGTCTTGAATTGCATCTTGTTTTCCATTCCTAAGAGTCGATTGTGATGGGCAAATCGATTTCAGCACATTGAGGGAAAGGCCCGCCGAAAGGGAGCGCCAGCCTTGGCCTGGATCTCCCAGGCATGATGGAAGGCCGGCACCAAGATCTATCGCGGCCCCGTTTTTCCCAAAACGCGAGTATCGATTACGCCGCCTTACTGGGCTTCAATCTGTGCGGAAATAGGACAGATTGCCGACGCCATTTGCAGCGCCGACTGGTGCAGTTGTGCACAGCGGAATCCAAGGGGAAGTGGGTGTTGAAACCCGCTCAAAAGAGGGGCTGGTTGACACCTTCAGGAAGCAGACCCACACCAGAACGGCGCGGACGAGATCATGAGATGATTTTAAATCATGTGCGACCTAATCCCAAGGGTTAAGCAGCTTGATCGCCTTGCCGCTTACGTCGCCCATTTGATTGAAATCCTTGGGGTTGCGGGTAACAAGCGTCATCCCATGAACCATGGCGCAAGCGCCAATCAATGCATCCCGGCAGGACTTCTGATTGGGTATGTGGAGATAAGCGCACAAAAGCGCTACCGGCTCATCCACGGACACAATGCGGCCAGCAAGCTGAACCCGCACTGTGTCGTCAAGCCAGGTGCGCAGAATCGCCCCTTGGACCGGATCGCTGCGTTCTCGCGCAAGCACCCCCTGCTCCAACTCGAGAATGTTGATTGCCGAAACATACTGCTGAATCATCGGTACGCTTTGCGCCCACGCGAGCGCTTTAGGATCGGCCTTGCCCGGTCTGCGCAATTCAGACACCACATTCGTATCAAGCAGGAACATCAGGAAAAGTCCGCTGGTTTAAAAGTAATGTCGAATCGTGGCGGCTCAAATTCGAAATCCGCCTCGTCTCCCGGCTGCGCCAAGGCATCTGCAAGCGAAAGCTGATTGCCTTGCAATTTTTGGTAGTCACGGATATTCAGCAACGCGTAGGCCGGCTCACCCCGATCGGTGATCAGCACCGGCCCTTCGTTTGCAGCCCACTTTGCCTCACTCACAAACGGGTTGAAGTCGCGGCTGGTAAAGGTTCGAATCGTCATTGTTTCCCCATGGTGGGCAAAACGCGTGTTTTACGATACCGCCGGATGATATCAGTGATGTTGTAATGCAATCATTGATAGCCAACTTAAGGAGTGCAAGCAATGGCATCCGTTACCGTTCGCAACCTCCCCGATGAAACGCACCGGGCCTTGCGTGTGCTGGCTGCTACGCATGGCCGCAGCACCGAGGCAGAAATCCGGGCTATCCTTGAAAGCGCCGTCCGGCCCGAAGGCCGGATCAAACTCGGTTCCCCGCTGGCCGAGATCGGCCGCGAAGTGGGCGGTATAGAGCTTGAGATCGAACGCGAGAGAACACCCGCCGAGCCCATGAGGTTTGAATGATCCCAGACAGAGAGACAGCATTGGGCACGGGTCACGCTTTTTGCCACAGTTAATCGTGACCCGTCCCCGTTTTGTGTCCCCGTTTTGTGGTGCGTTAAACTTAAGCGGTGCTGCGAACGAAGGCGAGCAGCAACGTGTAGTCACCTTTATCCGCGGCACGCAGTGCGGTTAGATATAGCGTGCGAGCGTTGTCGGCTTCGACGAGCGTGCCTCCGCCACCCCACGTAAAAGGAGGCTCTTTCATGCTGCGCAAAAGCGCATCAGCCATCATCCGTGAGTGTCGGCCATTGCCGTTTGGAAAAGGGTGAATCCAGACCAGATCACGATGAAATCGCGCGGCTATTTCATCCGGCGGGAAGATTTTATTCTCAACCCAGTAGCGCACATTGTCGAAAAGATTTCGCAGCTTAACGCTCACCTGCGTCCAATCACATCCGATGTTCTTATCGGACTTCCGGAATCTACCGGCCCAAGCCCAAGTCTTGTCGAACATTTTTTTGTGCAGGGTGCGGCAGAAATCTTCACTCAGCACGTCTGGTTGACGGGCTCGGCGAAGCCATGTCACCGCCGCCAGGATGTTCTGCTGCTCCCAGTCGTTAAGCTCACCCTCCGTGGTCAGGTGCGTTGGTTTTAGCCCGGCGATTTCGTCGGGATCGAGAGGCGTTTGCCCCCCCTGCTCGTCAAAATTTATCGCCATAGTGCGGACCATCGGCCGCGAAGCAACTCTTCCGCGCGCTGCTCAACCTGTTTGCGAAGGCGTGCTGTAGTCGGGCGCTGGTCCTCCAAACTCATGGTGTGCGCTACCCCGCCGACCTCTTGCAGCGCAAGGGCGTGCGCCCGCTCCGTGACCACTTGCGTGAGTGGCTTTCGGGGCACCAAAGCATAGACCAGCTCGCAATCCAGCCCCTCTGCCAGCTTGCGCAATTGCCCGAGCGTGATTCGGTCATCCGCTTCCGCTTGCTCGGACTTATGCAAAGTCGGAGCAGAGATACCCAGGCGCTCGGCCTGCTGCCGCTCGGTCAGGCCCAATGATTCTCGAATGAGCTTCAACCAACCCCGAGGCGGCGCGCGGCGCTTCGCCAAATCGGCATACGCTGCAGCGGATTTCTGGACTTGTTCAAGCCGGAGTTGGTTCATCCTGGAATTCATTTGCTTGCCTATAGGCTAACTGAATATCTTAATATGATAGCTTATAGGCAATCAAATTTCAATATTTAGATAGCTTATGGCGCAGCTTAAAGTCATAACTTGCTGTCTTATGAGCTATTAAACAGACTATATTTGGTAGCCTATAGGAATTCATCTATTGCCAGCTTGCTGCCCTATAAGCTATCAAAAATTGGGGGGCAGCCCACGGTTAGGCGATTCATCCGCAGCCGATTGGTGCGCTTTCGTGGCACATCCGATTGCCCGAAGTAGGCGATGTTGATCTTGAGATCGAACGCGAGAGAACACCCGCCGAGCCCATGAGGTTTGAATGATCCCAGACAGCATTGGGACGGGTAGCCCCCCCCCCCCAGTCAAGCAGGACCCGCCCCCGTTTTTACGCCATTCGTAGGTCAAGGCGCCGACGGGATACTGATGTTTCCCGACTTATGATGCTTGCTTCCCGAAAGTCCATTGCACCGCCACTGTTCCATTCGTGTTTTCCTGAAGAGAGCACATATCCGTCAAAGATTTCACGCTGACCTGCCCGTTCGTTAGAGCAATCTGCCCACCCGCCCATCCCACTCCGATGACCGGCGCGACAGCGACAGCCTTCAGACCACCTACCTGCTGCGACAGTATCGGGACACATTGCGACTCTGGCACGTTGGCATACGCTATGTAATAGAATTGCGCCCCATTTTCGGGATGACCGTTGCCATTACAATGGGTTACCGTAGTGCAGGTCCCAATCATAATTTGTCCATTCGACCAAGGCGTGACAGGTAAGTGTGTAACAGGATCCTGTAAGTTCGGCGGAATCGCGCTGGAACCTTTGGCGATATCGACAACCAAGCCACTGTAGTCCATTCTCCCCCCATAAATAGACTCTACAATGGTTTGAAGTGAGGCGAGTTCACTTTGTGCAGCCATGAACTTATTGTTCGCTTGCGCCGACTGGTAATACAGCATCACACCCGCCACCACCACCGCCGACAACGCCAACACCATCGACGCTTCGATCAGCGTCAAACCTTGTTCGTACCGCTTACGCAGTTGCGTCTTGAATTGCATCTTATTCTCCATTCCTAAACATCGGTCGTGACGAGCAAATCGCTTACTACACATTCGAGGAAATACATGCCGAGCGGGATCAACCCAAGCCTAGCCCGGGTCGAGCAAGCATCACGGATCTATGGCGCGCCCCATTTTTCCCAACGTGCGAGTATCGATTACGCCGCCTCACTGGGTTTCAATCTGTGCGAAAATAGGACAGATTGCCGACGCCATTTGCAGCGCCGAATGGTGCAGTGATGGGCAACTGAATCCAAGGGAAATCAGGTGTTGAAGCCCGCTCAAGAGAGGGGCTGGTCGACACTTTCAGGAGGCAGATCCGTACCAGAACGGCGCGGACGATGTGTGATTTTAAATGCCGCCAATTACAAGGACTGCGGCATGGCTAGCAATAGCCTCGCCAAGATAGCTTGGCTTCGCGATGAAGCCCAGCGCATGCCAACCCAGACCGGCACGCTTATGCGCCGGCCCGAGCCAGCTTCAAATACCCTGATCCAACGCCAGCCGAATCCCCGCCACAAACTCGCGCAACTCGGCCGCAGCGGCTTCCGGCGCGGCCTGTTCCAGCAATTGCACCAGACGGCTGCCGATCACCACCGCGTCCGACACGGCGGCCACCGCGCTGGCGGTTTTGCCGTCGCGTATGCCAAAACCAACCCCGACCGGCAGCTTCACGCTCTGACGGATGTTGGGAATCATCGCGGCAATGCTGTCGATATCGAGGTTGCCCGCACCGGTGACGCCCTTAAGCGACACGTAATAGACATAACCGCTGGCAACCTTGCCCACGGCTGCGATCCGCTCCGGCGTCGAAGTCGGCGCCAGCAGGAAAATCGGGTCGATCTGGTGCGCGCGCATTTTTTCCGCGAATTCCAATGCTTCCTCGGGCGGGTAATCGACCACCAGCACGCCGTCGATATCGGCCTCGCGCGCCGCCGCGGCAAAAGCGTCGACACCCATGCGTTCGATCGGATTGGCATAGCCCATCAGCACTACCGGGGTGGTGGTATTGGTTTTGCGGAAAGTTTGCACGTCCTGCAACACTTGGCGTAAGGACACCCCACGCGCCAGTGCACGTTCGCTGGAACGCTGGATGACCGGGCCATCGGCCATCGGGTCGGAAAACGGCACGCCAAGTTCGATCACGTCGGCACCGCCCGCAGCCAGCGCGTGCATCAATTCGACGGTGCGCGCCGGATCGGGGTCGCCAGCGGTGATAAAGGGGATCAGGCCTTTACGGCCCTGGGCCTGGAGGGCCGCAAAGGTATTTTTAATACGGGACATAGTCGGAATTTAACTCGGTAGGGGGCGCGGTGGGGAGCTCTGTAGGGAGCCCGGCAGCGAGCGCAGTAGGAAGCGCAAGCAGCCGTTGCCGCGCCACCGCGCAATAATCGGGATTCACTTCGTAGCCGACAAACTGGCGTCCATGCCTGGCGCAGGCAACCGCCGTGGTGCCGCTGCCCATAAACGGGTCGAGCACACGACCGCCGGGCGGGCAGCTCGCCAACACCATCCGTTCGATGATTTCCAGCGGCTTCTGGGTCGGGTGTTCGACCCGCTCGGCATGTTGCCGATGCAGGCGCGACACCGACCATAGATCCTTGGGGTTATAGCCCACTTCCAGCCATTTGCTGCCTTCGAACAGCTTGCGCGAACGGGCTTTTTTGGTCACCGCGTCATACGGAATACGCACTGAATCGAGATCGAAGTAATAGTCTTTCGACAACACAAACAAACCGATGTTGTCGTGCACTGAAGTAAACCGGCGGACGGTGCCGCCCATGCTCGGCACCCGGCGATCCCAGACGATTTCGTTGATCATCGTCATGCGCTGTTTCAGAAAACTGAAAATCTCGGGCGCATATTGCCAGGTGCAGAAAATGTACAGCGAACCGCTGGCCTTGAGTTTGGGCAGCGACCGTTCCAGCCATGCGAAAGTCCAGGCCAGATGATCAACGGCTCCGAGCTTGTCGGAATCGTTGCCATAATCCTTGCCCAAGCCATAAGGCGGGTCGGACACGATCAGGTCGAAGCTGGTGTCGGGCAGATTGCCGACGTCGGCGACAAAATCGCGGTTCAACACTTCAATGCCGGGCGGCAGGTCCTGCTCGCCCGGATCTATCACCTCGAGGTTCATCAGGGGCAGTCTCAGAGTTGCAAACCGCCGCGCTCGGCGACAGTGTGCATATCTTTGTCGCCGCGCCCGGACAGATTGACCAGCAGGATTTTATCCGGGCTCAAGGTCGGCGCCAGCCTGGCCGCGTAGGCCAGCGCATGCGACGACTCCAGCGCGGGGATAATGCCCTCGATGCGGCAACAATCGTGAAAACCCTGCAGCGCCTCGTCATCGGTGATGGTGACGTATTGAGCCCGCTGCGAGTCTTTGAGCCACGCATGTTCGGGGCCGACGCCAGGATAGTCGAGTCCGGCCGACACCGAATGGGTTTCAATAATCTGCCCGTTATCATCCTGCAGCAAGTAGGTCCGATTGCCATGCAGCACACCGGGCGTGCCGGCTGTCAAAGACGCCGCATGGCGTCCCGTTTCCAGGCCGTCACCGGCTGCTTCGACGCCGATCAACCCCACCTCCAGGTCGTCGATATAGGGATAAAAAATGCCCATGGCGTTCGAGCCGCCGCCGATGCAGGCGATCACCTGATCAGGCTGGCGCCCGGTCATTTCCGGCATCTGCACTTTGCATTCATCGCCGATCACCCGTTGGAAATCGCGCACCATCATCGGGTAAGGGTGGGGCCCGGCCACCGTGCCGATGATATAAAAGGTGTTTTCGACATTGGTGACCCAGTCGCGCATGGCTTCGTTAAGCGCATCCTTGAGCGTCTTGGAGCCCGATTCGACGGGCACCACGGTGGCGCCCAGCAATTTCATGCGATACACATTGGCCGCTTGGCGCCGGACGTCCTCGGAGCCCATGTACACCACACATTCCATGCCAAAACGCGCGGCAATCGTAGCGGTCGCCACGCCATGCTGGCCGGCGCCGGTTTCGGCGATCACGCGCGGTTTGCCCATGCGTCTGGCCAGCAACGCCTGGCCGATCACATTATTGATTTTGTGCGCGCCGGTATGGTTCAGGTCTTCGCGTTTGAAATAGATTTGCGCGCCGCCCAGCATCTCGGACCAGCGTTTGGCGTGATACACCGGCGATGGGCGCCCGACAAAATGCTTGAGTTCGGATTCATATTCGGCGACAAATTCCGGGTCGCGACGGTACTGCTCGTAGGCCTGGTCCAGCTCTTTCAGGGCGTGAACCAGGGTTTCGGCGACAAACACACCGCCGTAGGGGCCAAAATGGCCGCGTGCATCAGGTAGGTTATACATCACATCATCCTTTTGGCCGGCAGCAAACATAACGCTTGCTGCCTTGCTTTACCGTGAGTTATTGAGCGTCGGCGGCGGCCTGGCGTGCATTGTCTTACGCCATATCGGCTGCACGCACCGCCTGCACAAACGCCGTCATTTGGGCGTGATCTTTCACGCCCTTTATGTGCTGGGAACCCGTGCCTTCGATGCCGCTGGAGACATCGACCGCGTACGGGCGCACGCGACGGATTGCGTCACGGACGTTTTGTGCGTCCAAGCCACCACTTAAAACGGCCTGATGCGCGAGCTCTTCTGGAATGATGGACCAATCGAAAACCTTCCCGCCCCCGCCATAACTGTCGACCAAAGTGTCGAACATGACGCCGTTGGCGCCGGCAGCGGCATAATCAAGTTGCCATTTTATCAAATCGGCGGGCGCCGTGCCCGCGTCGACCCGCAATACCCGCACCCAGGGCAAACCGGCAATGTGCGCCAATTGGGCGCAACGCTCGGGGGTATCGACTGCGGCATCGCCATGAAACTGTAACATCGACAGCGGTACCGCGTCGACCACCTGCCGCAGCCACTCGGGCGTGGTATTCACAAATAGCCCCGTCACCGTCACCAAAGGCGGCAAAGCGCGTGTCAGCGCGACGGCCTGTTCCAGCGAAACCGCGCGTGGACTCGGCGGATAAAACACCATGCCGATCGCGTCGGCGCCAAGTGCGACGGCATGCAGCACATCTTCCCGCCGGGTCATGCCGCACAGCTTGATGCGCGTGCGCAGCGGGCGCACCTGTGGCAGGCTGCCGGCCGTAGCCGGATCGGCGGCGGGCGGGTTTAATGGTTGCGCCATACGTCGCTCCATAAAAATGCCGACAAGTTAGGGGCGGGAATCTTGAATTCAGGCGGATAAGCGACCTCGGCCAAATACAGGCCGTCCGGCATGAAGGTCGGCGCGGCCAGCGCACGGTCGAGGCTGTCGCGCACCATCACGATCCACTCCAGCGACTCGCGATGGCGCCCGACGGCAATCAGGCAACCCATGATGTTACGCACCATATGATGCAAAAACGCATTGCCGCGAAAGCGGAAATGAATAAAATTGCCGCGTGTCTCGATGCTGATTTCGTACAGATGTTTAACCGGCGACTTCGCCTGACATTCGGACGAGCGGAATGCCGAAAAATCATGCGTGCCGATCAAGTGCCGCGCCGCCAGGCGCATCAACTCGACATCGACGGGCATATACACCCAACCGGCCCGGCCTTCCAGCAAGGGCGCTCGCACCGGATGATTGTACAGCGCGTAATAATAGGTCCGCTCGAATGCATCGAAGCGCGCGTTGAAGGTTTCGTCCACCTGCTGTGCCCACTGCACCGAAATGGTGGCCGGCAAAAAAGCATTCACACCCCGTACCCATGAATAATCGGCACGCACTACGGAGGTGTCGAAATGCACCACCTGCCCTACCGCGTGAACGCCGGCATCGGTACGCCCGGCAACCGTGGTTTGCACCGGCATGCCGCAAAATTTCGCGAGGCAACGTTCCAGCACATTTTGCACCGTATTGCCGCTCGGCTGCGACTGCCAGCCGGAAAAAGCGGTGCCGTCGTATTGAATCCCCAGTGCGATGCGCATCATGCTAACGCCCGCCGATCATGGCAAGGGGGCCAGCGATCCGAGCAAGGCCCGGGCGGCTTCGCGCGTCGCCGGGTCGTTCGAATCGATGACCTCATTGATCAGTGCCCGGGCTCCGGCAACATCGCCCAAAGCCACGTACTCATGCGCCAGATCCAACTTGTTGCGCGACACCGCGACGGGGTCGAGCTCATTTGCCTGCACCGGAACATGGGGCGGCTGATGCGGCAAGTCGAGATCGAAATCCAGATCGAGCACACCGAATTTCACCGCGCTTCGCCCCGCCACCGATGCCATGCGCGGCAGGCCATCGGGACGGGCAGGCTCATCGTCAACTTCAGCGGACTCGGCACTGGGCGTTGGCTCGGGCGTTGGCTCGGGCGTTGGCTCGGGCGTTGGCTCGGGTATCGGCGTCAGAGCGGGCTCGATGATTTCCGGCGCGAGTGTCTCCATCTGCGCCGGCTCGAAAAATTCATCGAGCAGGGGTGCCGATGCCGGTGCCTCGCCGTGGTTCGCTTGGGGCGTTTCGTGCGCGCCGGTTTCGGCCGCCGGCACCAACGGTGCGACCGGCGGCGGCGTGTCTTCAATCGCGGCGGACTGCTCGGCCGATTCCGCTTCCTCCTCCGGCTTGGCAGCCGGTTTGGCCGGCGCCGCAGGCTGCGGCGCGAGCGCCTCGTGATCCGACGGCAGCGACAAGTCTATCGCCTCCATCGCATTTTTCAGGCGCGGATCGGGCGTCGATAGCGGCGGTTCGGCGGCCGGTGCCGCGTCATGGCCAGCCGGCTCGAACAGGCTTTCGTCACGCTTCCGGGCACGCGCCGCCGCACGTTCTTCCGGGCTGAGGAACAGCGGGTTCTCGGGGTCCAGATCGCGGCCGAGTTCGAGCACTTTCTGCCATTCCTCGCCTTCTGAATTGCTCAAGGTCCGCAGGTCATAAAACGCATCGGTAAAGGCGGCCATCTGTTTGGCCTGCGCCAGCAGGGCGGCGAGCCGAACCATCAAACCCTTATCGTTGGGGGTCAGTGCCAACGCGGCGCGCAGGTTTTCGACGTCATCGGGTGGCGCCGCCGGGTCGGCCGGTAACCCCGGCTGGTTGACGGATTCATCGAGCACGTCGTCGACCGGTTCCGGCAACGGTTCGCTTGCGGCCTCGTTGACCAACTCATCGGCAAACTCATCCGCGAACCCATGTTCCGGCGTATCGGCTTCGGCTGATTCGGGGAATGCCATCTCAGGCGGCGTCGTCGCAGGTATCCGATCCGGCAACTCATGCGTGTGCGCTGCGGGGTAAGCGAACGATTGCGGCAACTCGGTATCGTACTCATGCTTATGCGCCGCGCTCTCGTCGTGGTTTGAGGCAACAGCCGGCTCGGCGTCGGGGTCGAGTCCGGCGTCCGCTGTTGCTGCGTGCATCACCGCATCAGGCATAAGCACGTCGGGCACAACATCATGCGCGGCTGCGCCGTCGGTCTGGCCGGCGGCATGATGCGCTGCATCAGCGGGTGCCTCCAGCGCGTTATCGAACCGTTTTTCGGCGGGACGATCGGATAAGGGAGCGGCGGACTCATGCTCCGACTCAGCGTCAAACTTGCCGGCCGGCTTATGTTCCGCTTCAAAATCAGGCTCAATGCGCCAGCCTGAATCCATCGCGGGAGGCCGGGAAGTTGCGGACTCAGAGGCCGGCGACGCGACCGGTGCCGCCCGTTCGTGAGACGACTGGAACGAAGCGTAGGGAGGATGATCCGAGGCGTGCTCAAGATCGGCGCTCAGCTCCTTTTTCTTTCTCGGCCAAAGTGCCAACACGGCGAGCAGCAAGGCGATGAGGACGCCGCCGATGGCGTACCAGGTCGGGGGATTCGACATCCGCGACTTGATCTCGTCCATGATTTGCGCACGGGTCATGCCGCTATCGGACACTGGACGCGTTGCTGTCGCCGACGCCGCCGACGCCGCCGACGCCGCCGATGCCGCTGATGCCGCCGGCACGCCACTGGCGACCCCGCCGATAGCAGCACTGGCCGCCGCAGCCGGGACCGAAGCCGCAACTGAAACCGGCGGCGCAGAGACTGGCTTGATGGGTTTGGGCACCTCGGTCGAGCCGAACATGCCATGCGCCTGCAGCGCCATCAACACACGATTTTTAAATGCCAGCCATGCCTGCAAACCGGCAAAACCCGCCTTTTCAACAGGATGCACCGTTACCGGCGGCGTCGAGCTGACCGGCGCCACGGCGCCGGAGGCAGCATCGGCAACCGCGCTCGCGGCAGGCGCGGAAGCGGCTGGTGCAGAAACAGCCGAGGCACTCGCGGCCACAGAAACACCCGAGGCGGCGACAACACCCGAGGCGCCCTCGGTAGCCGCAATGCCCGCGACAGCCGAAGCGCCAGATGCCGCGACGGCAGTGCTGGCTACAGTGCCCGAAGCGGCGACAGCAACCGGCGCCACGCCCGTAGCCGGGTTCGACGGTGCTGCAACATGCGCCGCGGATGCAGGTGCCGTCAGGGCAGACGCGACGGCAGCGCTCGAAGCGGCTTTGCCGCCGGTCACGCTGGGTTGCCCCGACGTCGCGGCCAAATTCGGTGCGGCATTCGATATCGAATTCGATACGGTGGCGGGCGCCGAGGCGGCAACGCTGGCGGCAAACACCGCCGACGCGAGTGCCGGGGGCACAGTAGCCTGCACCATCGGCATCGGTGGCGCTGACGATTTGGCGGCGGATCCGGGCAGCGCATTGGCCCGTGCCGCCTGACTGCCTGCCGCCGAAGCAGGATTATTAAAGGCGGCCAGAATCGCCGAGAGGCTGGCAAATGAGGCCGTGGTCGAGGCCGATGCTGAAACCGGCGCACTGGCAACTCCCGGCGCATAAACCGAGGCCGGAACATTGAGCACAGCCCCCACGCGCAAACGATCGCGTTTGCCGCCCATAAAGGCGCGCGGATTGGCTTCGAATAACTCGGTGGCCACCCGATCGCGCGTTGCCGGGTCGGATGTCTGAGTAATTTCAGAGGCAATATCGTCCAGCTTGGCCCCCGCCCGCACCAGATAACTATTCGGATGTGCCCCGGCCGCGGCGCTCGCCGCCTGAGCCCCATTCGCCTGAGCCTCATTCGCCTGAGCCCCATTCGACACCGCAGCACTTGCCGCCGTCGCCGCATCCAGCGGCCAGGCCGCGGTCGACAACGCCAGGCAGAGCACACCGGCCCCAGTCAGGACCGCGGTGCGACGCAAACTCCCCGCGGCATGAAGCAGAGGCCGGTTCAACGCGCGCTTAAAACTCAAACCCATCATCATTTTCACCACAAAAAAAAAGCCGGGCCACGGCTGTAGCCCGGCAGTTTTTGCCGGATCGGGGCGAGCCATCCGAGCCATCCGATAACCGCCGCCAGCATCGATGGCCGACTCGGCAGGACTCACCCCTTTCACGACGATGCGTTTTCAGGCCAACGCATTTCAAGCATCCAGCAAGATACGCAACATCCGGCGCAAAGGCTCGGCGGCGCCCCACAATAACTGGTCGCCGACGGTAAAAGCCGACAGATATTCACCACCCATGGCCAATTTGCGCAGGCGCCCGATCGGCACCGACAAGGTTCCGGTGACCGCGGTCGGGGTCAGTTCGCGCATCGATACTTCACGTTGGTTAGGTATCACTTTTACACTATCGTTCGCCGACGCCAAAATGTCGTCGATTTCATTTAACGGCACATCGCGCTTGAGTTTGATGGTCAATGCCTGCGAATGGCAGCGCATCGCGCCGATCCGCACACACAAGCCGTCGACGATGATCGAACCGGGTTGGCCCATGGCGGGCTTGCCCAGGATCTTGTTGGCTTCGGCCCCGCCCTTCCATTCTTCTTTCGACATGCCGTTGCCCAAATCCTTGTCGATCCAGGGGATCAGCGAGCCGGCCAGGGGCACGCCGAATTGTGCGCTGGACAGTTCCGGGCTCTTCATGGTTTCGATCACACGGCGGTCGATTTCCAGGATGGCAGAAGCCGGGTCGCTCAGATTCTGGCTGACCGCTCCGTGCAATGCCCCCATTTGCGTCAATAGTTCGCGCATATGCTGCGCGCCGCCGCCGGACGCGGCTTGATAGGTCATGGCCGAAACCCATTCGATCAGGCCTTCGCGGAACAAGCCGCCCAGCGCCATCAGCATCAGGCTGACGGTACAGTTGCCGCCGATATAATTTTTGACCCCGGTGGTGAGGCCCTTTTTGATTACATCGAGATTGACCGGATCAAGCACGATGATCGCGTCCGATTCCATCCGCAGCGACGAAGCGGCATCGATCCAATAACCGCCCCAACCCGCGGCACGCAGTTTGGGGAACACTTCATTAGTGTAGTCGCCGCCTTGGCAAGTGATAATGAAATCGCATTTTTTCAATGCGTCGATATCGGTAGCCGATTTCAGCGTAGTCTCGTTTTTTGCGAACGAAGGCGCAGCACCACCCACATTGCTGGTGCTGAAAAATACCGGTTCAATCAGCGCAAAATCGTTTTCTGCCTGCATGCGCTGCATCAATACCGAACCCACCATACCGCGCCAACCAACGAGACCTACGGTTTTCATTTTTTTACTCTCTCACTTGCACCACATCGAATTTGCGACATCCCTTTACCCTGTCGCCGGATTTGCATCGCCCGGCGGCCGGGCGCCAGGATACGCCTGATTAAAACTTATGCTGCCAGCGCAGCCACTACCGCATCGCCCATCTCGCGGGTGCTGACTTTTTGCATACCCGCTTGCCAAATATCGGCCGTGCGCAAGCCCTGGGTCAAAACCTTTTTCACCGCGGCTTCGATCCGGTCAGCCTCGGCCGGCAAGTTCAACGAATAACGCAGCATCATGGCAGCCGACAGGATGGTCGCCAACGGATTGGCGATGCCCTGCCCTGCGATATCGGGCGCGGAGCCGTGCGAGGGCTCGTACAAGCCCTTGTTATGCGCGTCCAGCGAGGCCGACGGCAGCATGCCGATGGAGCCGGTCAACATCGCCGCTTGATCGGAGAGAATATCGCCGAACATATTGCCGGTCACAATCACGTCGAACGACTTCGGCGCGCGCACCAGTTGCATCGCCGCGTTGTCGACATACATATGCGACAACTCGACATCGGGATATTGCCGGCCAACTTCAATCATGGTGTCGCGCCACAATTGCGAGGTTTCCAGCACGTTCGATTTATCCACACTGCACAAGCGTTTATTGCGCTTTTGCGCTGCCTGAAACCCGACATGCGCGATCCGGATCACTTCCGGTTCGCTATAACGCATGGTATCGAAACCTTCGCGGCTGCCTTCAAAGGGACCGTCCGGGGCACTGCGCACACCGCGCGGCTGGCCGAAATAAATATCGCCGTTCAGTTCGCGGATAATCAGGATATCGAGGCCGGCGACAATTTCCGGTTTGAGCGACGAAGCGCCCGCCAGCTCTTCATACAAAATCGCCGGGCGCAGATTGGCAAACAGCGTCAAATGCTTGCGCAGGCCCAGAATCGCCTGCTCGGGGCGCAAGGCGCGCTCAAGTTTGTCGTACTTCCAGTCGCCGACCGCGCCGAACAGGATAGCGTCGGCCGACTTGGCCAGCGCCAGTGTGCTGTCCGGCAGCGGATGGCCGAGTGCCTCATATCCCGCGCCGCCGACAGGGGCTTCTTCGAGTTCGAAGGGCTGACCCAGCGCCTGCAACACCTTGACCGCTTCCGCCACGATTTCGGGGCCGATGCCATCGCCCGGCAATACCGCAATTTTCATTTTTTACCCTGCCATGATGATTAAAAACCGTTGCCTGAAATGGCGCGGCCGGCGAGACTGGTCGTCTTCGCCGGCCACCTCACGATCATACTTAGCCGACGAGTTTATGGTTGAGCCAAGGCTGTTTAGTCAGCCGTTCGGCTTCAAACGCCTTGATCTTGTCAGCGTGCTGCAAGGTCAGGCCGATATCGTCGAAACCGTTCAGCATGCAATATTTACGAAAACCGCTGATCTCGAAAGCATATTCACGGGCATCCGGCGTACGCACCACCTGAGCTTCGAGGTCTATCGTCAGTTGATAACCATTGAACGCGTAGGTGTCGTTAAACAGATGATCGATCTGCTGCTCGGTCAGCGCTAGCGGCAACAAGCCGTTTTTATAGCAGTTATTAAAGAAGATATCGGCAAAGCTCGGCGCGATCACGGCGCGAAAGCCATATTGCTGCAAGGCCCACGGCGCATGTTCGCGCGAACTGCCGCAGCCGAAGTTTTTGCGCGCCAGCAGCACCGAAGCGCCGCTATAACGCGGCTGGTTCAGCACAAAATCGGGGTTGAGCGGACGATGGGTGCAATCCTGGCCCGGTTCGCCGTGGTCCAGATAACGCCATTCGTCGAACAGGTTTTCACCAAAACCCGTGCGCTTGATCGATTTCAGAAACTGCTTGGGGATGATCGCGTCGGTGTCGACGTTTTCACGATCGAGCGGCACCACGCGGCCCGTATGTACTACGAATTTATCCATGATCCATCCGATCGGTAAAACAGCAGCGGTATGTATTGGCTGATGTATTGGCTAACGCATCGCAAGTAAAAACCCGCGCGCTCAGGACAGTTTGCGTATGTCGACAAAGTGGCCTTCAATGGCCGCCGCAGCCGCCATCGCAGGACTGACCAAATGCGTGCGGCCGCCGTTACCCTGGCGCCCCTCGAAATTGCGGTTCGAGGTCGAGGCGCAGCGTTCGCCCGGCTCAAGCCGGTCGGCATTCATCGCCAGACACATCGAACAACCGGGTTCACGCCATTCAAAACCGGCATTGAGGAACACTTGATCGAGGCCCTCTTTTTCAGCCTGCACCTTGACCAGGCCCGAGCCCGGCACCACCAGCGCCAAGCGTACATTGGGCGCTACCCGCCGGCCGAGTTTGCGCACCACATAAGCCGCGGCGCGGATATCTTCGATGCGCGAGTTGGTGCAGGAGCCAATAAAAATCTTGTCCAGCTTGATCGATTCGAGCGGCATATTGGGCTCAAGCGCCATATATTTCAGCGCGCGCTCCATCGCGTCGCGCTTGACCGGGTCTTTTTCGCGCTCGGGGTCGGGTACACGGCCGTCGATCGGCGCGACCATTTCCGGTGAAGTGCCCCAGGTCACCTGCGGCTTGACCTCGGCCGCATTCAGCTCGACCACCCGGTCGAACACCGCCCCTTCGTCCGACACCAAAGTTTTCCAGTGCCGCGCCGCTTGTTCCAGTTCGACGCCGGACGGCGCATAGGGCCGGCCGGTAAAATATTCGATGGTGGTGTCGTCGACCGCCACCATACCGGCCCGCGCGCCGGCCTCAATCGCCATATTGCAGATGGTCATGCGACCTTCCATCGACAAGGCGCGGATGGTCGAGCCGCCGAATTCGATGGCGTAACCGGTGCCGCCCGCCGTGCCGATCTTGCCGATCACGGCCAGCACGATATCCTTGGCGGTACAACCGCGCGGCAACGCCCCTTCGACGCGCACCAACAGGTTTTTGCTTTTCTTTTGCAGCAAGGTCTGGGTTGCCAGCACATGCTCGACTTCCGAGGTGCCGATACCGAAAGCCAGCGCACCAAACGCGCCATGGGTCGAGGTATGCGAATCGCCGCAGACAATGGTCATGCCCGGCATGGTCGCGCCCTGCTCCGGCCCGATCACATGAACGATGCCTTGGCGCAAATCGTTCATTTTGAACTGGGTAATGCCAAACGCATCGCAATTGGCGTCGAGCGTATCGACTTGCAAACGCGAAATCGGGTCGGCGATACCATGGCTGCGGTCGGTGGTCGGCACGTTATGGTCCGACACGGCCAGGTTGGCACTGATACGCCACACCGGGCGTTGCGCCAGTTTCAGCCCCTCAAATGCCTGAGGACTGGTGACCTCATGCAACAGGTGCCGATCGATGTAAAGCACGGTGGTGCCGTCGTCTTCGGTATGGACGACGTGCGAATCCCACAATTTGTCATAGAGGGTCTGGGGCATTTCGGTCGCAGTAAAAAGTGGCAGCAAGGGGCTCGGCGATGCGACGCCGGAAAAACTTATTATGCCACAGGGAATATGCGTATTCCGTGCTGTTCGGGCATCAAAATGGGGAATGCGCCCCTTTCCAGGGCAGTACAAAAAGCAACGCCCCGGCCATCTTGCGCCGGGGCATTGCTTTTTGCGGCCGGGCGGAGGCTGGCTCCAACCCGGCGCGGGATGGTTTAGCGCGCAGCCAAAGGCTGGGCTTCACGCGGCACATTGCCGATAAACAATTGACGCGGACGGCCGATTTTCTGGTCCGGTTCCGAAATCATTTCGTTCCATTGCGCAATCCAGCCCACTGTACGCGCCATGGCGAAAATACAGGTAAACATCGAGGTCGGGATGCCCAGCGCGCGCTGCACGATGCCCGAGTAGAAATCGACGTTCGGATACAGCTTGCGCGAGACGAAATATTCGTCTTCCAGAGCGATTTTTTCCAGTTGCATCGCCAGCTTGAACAAGGGGTCGTCATGCAGGCCCAATTCTTCCAGCACTTCGTGGCAGGTTTCGCGCATCAGCTTGGCACGCGGGTCATAGTTCTTGTAGACACGGTGACCGAAGCCCATCAGCTTGACGCCCGAATTCTTGTCCTTCACTTGCTTGATGAATTCAGGAATATTGTCGACCGAACCGATTTCTTCCAGCATGTTCAATGCGGCTTCGTTGGCGCCGCCATGTGCCGGGCCCCACAGGCAGGCGATGCCGGCGGCGATACAGGCGAACGGGTTGGCGCCCGAGGAGCCTGCCAGACGCACGGTCGAGGTCGAGGCGTTCTGTTCGTGGTCGGCATGAAGGATCAGGATACGGTCGAGTGCGCGCACCAGCACCTCGTTGACCTGATATTCCTCGCACGGATTGGCGAACATCATGCGCATGAAGTTGGCGCTGTACGACAGATCGTTGCGCGGGTACACAAACGGCATGCCGATGTTGTACTTGTACGCCATGGCCACCAGGGTCGGCAGCTTGGCGATCATGCGGATGGCCGATACTTCGCGGTGACGCGGATCGTTGATGTTCAGCGAGTCGTGATAAAACGCCGACAAGGCACCGACGCAGCCCGTCAGGACGGCCATCGGATGCGAGTCGCGACGGAAACCGCGGAAGAAGAATTGCATCTGCTCGTGCACCATGGTGTGGCTGGTGACGGTATCGACGAATTCTTTTTTCTGCGCCGCGTCGGGCAATTCGCCGTTCAGCAGCAAATAGCAGGTTTCGAGGAAATCGGCATTGACCGCGAGTTGCTCGATCGGGTAACCGCGGTACAGCAGCTCGCCTTTATCACCGTCGATGTAGGTGATGGCCGAGTTACATGCGGCCGTGGACATAAAACCCGGATCATACGTAAATTTGCCTGTCTGGCCGTATAGCTTGCGAATGTCGATGACATCCGGACCCATCGTACCCTTGAAAATAGGCAATTCAACGCTCGGCGATTCGTCACTGAACGAAAGCGTAGCTTTAACATCGGACGGAGTCATAGGTTCCTCGAGTGGAAAGGTTAATTTATACGGAGCGCAACTTGACGAGGACATCCTGGACAGCCAGGGTCGCCAGCTCGCCTTCAGGCTCTTTTCTTGCGAGAAGGAGGTCCATCAAATCGTTGTCGCCGAGTTCCAGCAACGTCGTCATGGCACCGACATCGGCGTCGCTCAATTCGCGCTCATAGCGCAGAAAAAAGCGTTCCATGATGATGTCGTTTTCCAGCAGGCCCCGCCGCGAACGCCAACGCAGGCGGGCACGGCGGGCCGGATCGTTCTGATGTGCATCAGGCGTGGTCATGGTTAGACAGCCCGGCGCACCATCAATTCCTTGATCTTGCCAATCGCCTTGGTCGGGTTCAGCCCCTTGGGGCATACGTCGACGCAATTCATGATGGTATGGCAGCGGAACAGGCGATACGGGTCTTCCAGATTGTCCAGGCGCTCGGCCGTTGCCTGATCGCGACTATCCGCGATAAAACGATAGGCTTGCAGCAAACCTGCCGGACCGACAAATTTGTCCGGATTCCACCAAAAGCTCGGGCATGAGGTCGAGCAACTGGCGCACAAGATGCATTCGTACAGGCCGTCAAGCTCTTCACGCTGTTCCGGCGACTGCAAACGCTCTTTTTCGGGCGGCGGCGTGTCGTTGATCAGGAACGGCTTGATCGAATGATACTGGTTGAAAAACTGCGTGAAGTCGCAAATCAGGTCGCGCACCACCGGCAAGCCCGGCAACGGACGCAGCACGATATGCTGCGGCAGGTCGTTGAGGTTGGTCTGGCAGGCCAGACCGTTCTTGCCGTTGATGTTCATCGCGTCCGAACCGCACACGCCTTCGCGGCATGAACGGCGAAACGACAGGGTTTCATCGACTGCTTTCAGCTTCAGCAGAGCGTCGAGCAGCATCCGTTCGTGCGAATCGATCTCGATTTTGTACGTCTGCATCCGGGGCGCGTTGCCGCTGTCCGGGTCGTAACGGTAAATGTCAAAAGTTCTGATTGCCATGATAGATATCCTTGCTAGCGTGCTTTAGAACGTGCAATCTTAGAACGTACGGGCTTTAGGCGGCACCGAGTCAACCGTCAGCGGGGTCAATTGAACCGGCTTGTAGTCAAGACGGTCGCCTTCGCTGTACCACAAGGTATGGCGCATCCAGTTTTCGTCGTCGCGATGTTCAAAGTCGCTATGCGCATGCGCGCCGCGGCTTTCCTTGCGCGCTTCGGCCGAGATCATGGTGGCGCGTGCCACTTCGGTCAGGTTCGCCAGTTCGAGCGCTTCAACCAGGGCCGTATTGAACACCTTGGATTTATCTTTCAGGTGCACGTTTTCGGCGCGGGCCACGACTTCCTTGATCTTCTCCACCCCGGTCGACAACAGTTCCGAAGTACGGAACACGCCGGCGTAAGCCTGCATGGTCTTGCGGATATCGTTGCCGATATCTTGCGTGTATTCGCCCGAAGTCGAGTTTTGCAGCTTGGCCAGGCGCGCCAGCGCACGGTCGGCGGCATCGGCCGGCAGCGGCTTGTGTTCCTGATTCTCTTTGACGTGCTTGATGATGTGGTTGCCGGCAGCGCGGCCGAACACCAGCAAATCGAGCAAAGAATTGGTGCCGAGACGGTTGGCGCCATGCACCGACACGCACGAGCATTCGCCGACCGCGTAAAACCCGTTCAGCGGCGCCGAAGGCTCGCCCACGCGGCCGACTACCTGGCCGTGAATATTGGTCGGAATGCCGCCCATCTGGTAATGGATGGTCGGGATCACCGGAATCGGTTCTTTAATACAATCGACGTTGGCAAATTTCAGCGCGATTTCACGGATCGAAGGCAGACGCTTCTGGATCGTTTCGGCGCCGATGTGGGACAAATCCAGTTGGATGTAATCCTTGTTCGGACCGCAACCGCGGCCTTCCTTGATTTCCTGGTCCATCGAACGCGAAACGAAGTCGCGCGGCGCCAGATCCTTCAAGGTCGGCGCGTAACGTTCCATAAACCGTTCGCCGCTGGCATTGCGCAAGATCCCGCCTTCGCCACGCACGCCCTCGGTAATCAGCACCCCGGCGCCGGCCACGCCGGTCGGGTGGAACTGCCAGAACTCCATGTCTTGCAAGGGCAAGCCGGCGCGCGCGGCCATCCCCAGGCCATCGCCCGTATTGATATAGGCATTGGTCGACGCGGCATAAATGCGCCCGGCGCCGCCGGTGGCGAACAGGGTGGTTTTCCCTTCCAGGATATACACTTCGCCGGTTTCCATTTCGAGTGCCGTCACGCCCAGCACGTCGCCCTCTTCGTCACGGATCAGGTCCAGCGCCATCCATTCGACAAAGAAGTGGGTCTTGGCTTCGACGTTACGCTGATACAGCGTATGCAACAAAGCGTGACCGGTACGATCGGCCGCGGCGCACGCGCGCTGCACCGGTTTTTCGCCGTAGTTGGCGGTATGGCCGCCAAACGGACGCTGGTAAATCGTGCCGTCCGCATTACGATCGAACGGCATGCCGAAATGTTCGAGTTCGTACACGACTTTCGGTGCTTCGCGGCACATGAACTCGATCGCGTCCTGGTCGCCGAGCCAGTCGGAACCCTTGATCGTGTCGTAAAAATGATAATGCCAGTTATCTTCGCTCATATTGCCGAGCGAGGCGCCGATGCCGCCCTGGGCTGCCACGGTGTGCGAACGGGTCGGGAACACCTTCGACAGGACCGCCACCGACAGGCCGGCACGGGCCAGTTGCAGCGAGGCACGCATGCCCGAACCGCCTGCGCCGACGATAACCACGTCAAACTTACGACGCGGCAAGGAACTCTTGATTGCAGCCATGCTTTAAACTCTCCAGAGAATCTGCGCGGCGTAGCCTGCGCATCCGAGCAACCAAACGATAGTCAGGACCTGCAGCGTGAGACGCACGCCGACCGGCTTGACATAATCCATCCAGATGTCGCGTACGCCAACCCAGGCGTGGTAGAACACCGCCAGCGTGGTGACGAAGGTCGCCAGTTTCATCCACTGCACCGAGAAAATCGCGGCCCAGCCCTCGTATGAGAAGTCGCTGGCGGAAAAAAACCAGCCCAGCAAAATGACCGTGTAGATCGCCATGATGGTGGCGGTGGCGCGCTGCGCCAACCAATCGCGCAAACCGTAGTGCGCGCCCACCACGACACGTTTCGCGCCGATTTTTTCGATAATCGCCATGGTTAGAATGCCCCGAAGAGTTTGGCCGCGACAGCCAAGGTCAGCAGCGTGGAGATCACCAACACCACCGCCGCCGTGTTACGACCGCCTTCTTTCGTCACGCCATGGTGCGTATCCATGATCAAGTGACGGATGCCGGCACAGAAATGGAACAGGAAAGCCCAGGACAGCGCGAGGATGAATAATTTGACGATGATGTTGGAAGCGATACCTTTGAGCGTGTCAAAGGTGATTTCCGAGGTCAGGCTCTGTTCGAACAGGTACAGCGCAAACGGCAGCAGAAAGAACAAAATTGCGCCGCTGGCGCGATGCAAAATGGAAATAATGCCGGCTAGCGGCAGCCGATATTTAATAATTTGACCGATACCGATGTTCCGGTACTCTGGCCTCGGTTTTTTTATTACTTCTGCCATGCTAGACCTCACCAAGTCACTGAATTTTGCGATTTTAGCGCTTTTTCTTACTGCGCTGCAGCGAAACCAACGGAATTTACTGCTTGTTTACTGCTTGAATTGACCCAATAAGCCAACCCAATGAAGCGACCCAGTTAAATCGCTAACTCAGGTCATTCTGATAAAAATAGTGGCTCGTGACATACCAGCCGCGCCGCACCTCGACCGGCCGGTCGCCGTAGGTGTAGGTAACCCGGTCCACGCTCAACAACGGGAAACCGGTGGCCACCCCCAGGCGCTCGGCCACCGCGGCCACCGCCGCGACCGCGCGGATCTTCTCGGATGCGCGAATCATACGCGTTCCGAACTCGGTTTCGAACAAAGCGTACAAAGGACCCTTGTGTTCGGCCAGCTTTTCCAGCGTCAAACCGCGAAACATCAGGCCCGGCAGCCAGATTTCGTCAAGCACGGTCGGTACCCCGGCAAATTCGAGCACGCGCCGTATCAGAACCACCGGGTCGGCCGGTTTGATCTCAAGTTGACGGGCGATTTCGGCCGGGGCGCGCAAGCGGCGGCAATCGATCAAACGGCTGTCGTGGGGGGTTTCGATGTCGCTATCGGGCAGCAGGCGCAAAAAACGGAACTGGACCCGGTCTTCGTTATGGGTGGCGACAAAAGTGCCTTTACCCTGACGCCGCACCACGATATTGTCGGCGGCAAGGTCGTCGATCGCCTTGCGCACCGTACCTTGGCTGACTTTGTAACGCGTCGCCAGCTCGACCTCGCTGGGAATGATCTCGCCGGGTTTCCACTCGCCGGCTTCCAGGCTTTGCGTAATCAAGCCCTTGATCTGCTGATATAACGGACTGAACGTGGGCGACGGCGCCCCCGCGTCTGAATTGCGCTCGGTCCCGGCAGCTTGCGCCGGGTTGTTCGAGGAGTTATTCGACGCGTTAGCCGGATTGATTGTCATGACAACATTGCATCACAAACTATCCCCCTCGTCTACCAAAAAAGTCCGGTTCTTATGTCTTATATAAGACATAAGAGAGGGTTGACTTTAACCTTTCGGACTTCTACACTCCATGTCAAAATTACGGGCCGGGATGAAGTTTTTTGCTCATCTTAAACAGCAACGTCGCACTCTCAGGCGCATAATTCGCTGCGCCGGCTGTGAAGATGCACGTCAGCCGGCCACAGCAGGTCCCAAAGCCGGCCGGCCAGCCCTATGCAGCAAGGCTGTCAGCCTGCATGCCGGACGGCTCGGCGGGGTGCCGCGAGCCCGGCGGCCCCCACGGGTCCCGGGGCGGCCTCCCAGTCCGGGGCACTGGAATTTGTAGTGCAGTTTCATCGTGTGTGCATAGATGTCAGTGTGCGCCAATGAGGATGCCCCGCATCCCATCATCGCGCATCTGGCCCGGCGTAGTGCGGCATCACGCCTCCCTCTTGATTTTTTTTGGAGATCTCTCATGGCTAAGACCGCAAAACGCGTTGCCGTTACCGGCGCCGCAGGTCAAATCGCTTACTCCCTTCTGTTCCGTATTGCCAATGGCGACCTGCTCGGCAAGGATCAGCCCGTGATTCTTCAGTTGCTCGATCTGCCGCAAGCTCAGGGCGCCGTCAAGGGCGTGGTGATGGAGCTTGATGACTGCGCCTTCCCGTTGCTGGCCGGCGTGGTGATCACCGACGACCCGAAAGTGGCCTTCAAGGACGCCGACGTCGCCTTGCTGGTAGGCGCTCGTCCGCGCAGCAAAGGCATGGAACGCAAAGACCTGCTGTCGGCCAACGCAGAAATCTTCACCGTGCAAGGCCGCGCCCTGAATGAAGTCGCAAGCCGCGACATCAAGGTACTGGTGGTGGGCAACCCGGCCAACACCAATGCCTATATCGCGATGAAATCGGCACCGGACCTGCCCAAGAAGAACTTCACCGCGATGCTGCGCCTGGACCACAACCGCGCTTTGTCGCAACTCGCGGCCAAAGCCGGCAAGCCGGTCGCCAGCCTGGAAAAACTCGCGGTGTGGGGCAATCACTCGCCGACCATGTACCCCGATTTCCGTTTCGCCACCGTCGAAGGCAAGAGCCTGCACGCCCTGATCAATGACGACCAGTGGAATCGTGAAGTGTTTATCCCGACCGTCGGCAAACGCGGCGCGGCGATTATCGAAGCACGCGGCCTGTCGTCGGCGGCGTCGGCGGCCAATGCGGCCATCGACCACGTGCGTGACTGGGTGCTCGGCACCAACGGCCGCTGGGTCACCATGGGTATCCCGTCGGACGGCACCTACGGTATTCCGGAAGATATCATCTACGGCGTACCCGTGATCTGTGAAAACGGCGAATACAAACGCGTCGAAGGCCTGGAAATCGACGCCTTCTCGCGCGAAAAAATGGACGGCACGCTGCAAGAACTGTTGGAAGAACGCGATGGCGTGAAGCACCTGCTGGTCTGATCCAAGTCGGCGGCATACGGTCCGAAGCCGTGTGCCGCTTGGCTGCATCCGCTTTACCAGTCACTCCGGCGGCGTAATAATCCCGCGCACCTCGACCAAGCGATGACGCTCCCTACATGCGTGTCCCGAATCCTGCTGAATTCGACCTCATGGCAATCGCTACCGCGACCCCGCGTCCGAAGCGGCCGGCTGGCGCTGTTACCGAACCCTCCCGCGCACCATCTCGCGCCATGCAGGCGCTGCCGCGTGGCCCTGGGCGGATGGAATCCGGTGCTTTTTTGCCCACCTGCGCCCTACCTGCAGCGCCTGAGTCAGCGGCGCCGACCTAGGGTGAACCCGAAGCCCGCAGAAGATTTGGCTTATCTATCTCAATAATTAGGCGAAAATAGAGGCCGCCGTATTTTCAGTACGCGACGCCCCGTGCAAAACCCCCGCCAAATCGGCGCTTGCACTTTGTTATCCCGATACTTATTGGACTGTTTCATGAAAAAAATGTTGACTGTAGCGCTCGCCGCTGCCATTTCGAGCACCGCTTTTTTTGCCGCGACCGATGCGCTGGCACAAGCCTCGGCCACCACAGCCAAACCAGCGGCCAGTGCAACGACTGCCAAACCGGCATCGGGCGCTCACGTCGTCAAACATAAAATCTTCAAGAAAAAAACTACCGTTGCCGCCGCCAAGAAAGAAGTCGTTATCCCCGCCGATGCCGACAAATGGAGCTGCGCTGAAGGCCAGTCGCTGTATATCAAGGGCGATATGAAGCGTGACCAGATTCTGACCATGTACTACGACGGTAAGAGCTTCCAGTTGCCGCGTCGCGACACCACCACCGGCGCCGACCGCTTTTACGATATGGCCAGCGGGATGGACCTGGTGGTGATTCCAACCAAAGCCATGCTGTTCTCCGACAAGGAAGACGACCGTATTGCCGACGAATGCAAGACCGACGCCATGATTCATCAAAACGAACTGGCGCCGACCCAATCGAACGCCATTCTTAACCGCTAAACGCAGCGCCCGTTTCTAGTTTACGTTTCCAGTCTATTTAACGCTTACGGAAAACTCCATGTCCGCACCGATTTCCAATGTCCGCCCGAAACCAGACAAAGTCTTGGTCAGCATCGTCGACTACGTTCTTAAATATAAGATCGACAGCAAGCTTGCGCTCGACACCGCGCGCAATTGCCTGATCGACACGCTCGGTTGTGGCTTGGAGGCTCTTTCGTATCCGGCGTGTACCAAGTTGATGGGACCGATTGTGCCGGGCACCGTGGTGCCCCATGGCGCGAAAGTGCCGGGCACGCAGTTCCAGCTCGACCCGGTCCAAGCTGCGTTCAATATTGGCGCGATGATCCGCTGGCTCGACTTTAACGACACCTGGCTGGCCGCCGAATGGGGCCATCCGTCGGACAATCTCGGCGGGATCCTGGCGACCGCCGACTGGCTGTCGCGTAACGCGATTGCGCAGGGCAAAAAACCGTTGACCATGAAAGACGTCTTGGTCGGCATGATCAAGGCGCACGAAATCCAAGGCTGTATCGCCCTGGAAAACTCGTTCAACAAGGTGGGCCTGGATCATGTATTGCTGGTGAAACTGGCATCGACGGCGGTAGTCGGCGAGTTGATCGGCTTGACCCGCGACGAATTGATCAATGCCGTCTCGCTGGCGTTTGTCGATGGCCATTCGCTGCGCACCTACCGTCATGCGCCGAATACCGGCAGCCGCAAGTCCTGGGCCGCAGGCGACGCCACCTCGCGCGCGGTGCGCCTGGCGCTGATCGCCAAGACCGGCGAAATGGGCTACCCGTCGGTGCTGACGGCGCCGACCTGGGGCTTCTACGACGTGCTGTTCAAAGGCAAACCGTTCAAATTCCAGCGCGATTACGGCACCTATGTGATGGAAAATGTGCTGTTCAAGATCTCCTTCCCGGCCGAATTCCACTCGCAAACCGCGGTGGAAGCGGCGGTCACCCTGCATGATTTGCTCGCCAAGAGCGGCAAGTCGGTAGCCGACATCAAGAAGATCACCATCCGCACCCATGAAGCGGCGATTCGCATCATCGACAAGAAAGGCCCGCTGGGCAACCCGGCCGACCGCGACCATTGCATCCAATATATGGTGGCCGTGCCGCTGATCTTCGGCCGCTTGACCGCCGCCGACTACGAAGATTCGATTGCAAAAGACCCGCGCATCGATGTGCTGCGCGACAAAATTGTTTGCGTCGAAGACAAGCAGTTCACCAAGGATTACCATGATCCCGAGAAGCGTTCGATCGCCAATGCCTTGACGGTCGAATTCAAGGACGGCAAAAAGCTGGCCGAAATCGTGGTCGAATACCCGATCGGGCACAAGCGCCGCCGCAAGGATGGCATTCCCTTGCTGGTCGAGAAATTCAAAACCAATCTCGCACGCCGTTTCCCGGTCAAACAACAGGAAGCGATCCTGGCCGTCTCGCTCGATCAGAAGAAGCTCGAAGCAATGCCGGTCAACGAGTATGTCGATCTGTACGTGATTTAAGGTTTGCAGCACACCGAACACTTTGTTCCTGATTCTTTGCGCGCATAAACGAAGGAAAATCCATGGCCCACAATCTGCATAAAACGCTGAAAGACTTCGATGCCGGCTCCGGCAAAAAAGCCAAGTTGTACTCGCTGCCCGCTTTGGGCAAAGCTTTAGGACTTAAACTCGAGCGCCTGCCCGTCTCGATTCGCATCGTGCTGGAATCGGTACTGCGCAACTACGACGGCAAGAAAATCACCGAAGCGCATATCGCCCAGCTCGCCAACTGGAAACCGGTGGCCAATCGCACCGACGAAATCCCCTTCGTCGTATCGCGCGTGGTGCTGCAGGATTTCACCGGCGTGCCGCTGCTGGCCGACATCGCCGCGATGCGCGGGGTGGCGGAACAGATGGGCAAGAACCCGAAATCGATCGAGCCGCTGGTGCCGGTCGACCTGGTGGTCGACCACTCGGTGCAGATTGACCATTTCCGTGAGCCGAACGCGCTCGACCTGAACATGAAACTGGAATTCCAGCGCAATAACGAGCGCTACCAGTTTATGAAATGGGGCATGCAGGCTTTCGACACCTTCAAAGTCGTACCCCCCGGCATCGGCATCGTGCACCAGGTGAACCTGGAATATCTGGCACGCGGCGTGCACAGCAAGGTGATCGACAGCGACAAGGTGTTTTACCCCGATACGCTGGTCGGCACCGACAGCCACACCACCATGATCAATGGTATCGGCGTGGTGGGCTGGGGCGTGGGCGGCATCGAAGCGGAAGCCGGCATGCTCGGCCAACCGGTGTATTTCCTCACGCCGGATGTGGTCGGCGTCGAACTAAAAGGCAAACTGCGCGAAGGTTTGACCGCGACCGACCTGGTGCTGACCATCACCGAACTGCTGCGGAAAGAAAAGGTCGTCGGCAAATTCGTCGAATTCTTCGGCGAGGGCACCGCCTCGTTGACCCTGCCGGATCGCGCCACCATCGGCAATATGGCTCCGGAATACGGCGCTACCATGGGCTTCTTCCCGGTCGACGACAAAACCATCGACTACTTCAAGGGCACCGGCCGCACCAAGGACGAGATCGCTGCGTTCCAGAACTATTTCAAGGAACAAGGCTTGTACGGTATCCCCAAGGCCGGCCAGATCGACTACACCAATGTGGTCACGCTGGACCTGGGTTCGGTGACCCCGTCGCTGGCAGGTCCGAAACGGCCGCAAGACCGGATCGAAATCGGTCATGTGAAAAGCACCTTCGCCGACCTGTTCTCCAAGCCGGTCGCCGAAAACGGTTTCTCGAAGAAAGCCGAGCAACTGGACCAGGCTTACACCACCACCGACGGCGTCTCGGTGAAAAATGGCGACATCCTGATCGCCGCCATCACCTCGTGCACCAACACCTCCAACCCGAGCGTGCTGCTCGCGGCCGGCCTGTTGGCGAAAAAAGCGGTAGCCGCCGGCCTGACCGTGGCGCCGCATATCAAGACCTCGCTGGCCCCAGGCTCGCGTGTCGTGACCGAATACCTGACCGCCGCAGGCCTCTTGCCCTACCTTGAGCAACTGGGCTTCGGCGTCACCGCCTACGGTTGCACCACCTGTATCGGCAACGCCGGCGACCTGACCCCGGAACTCAACGAAGCGATCAGCAAAAACGACATCGTGGCCGCCGCCGTGTTGTCGGGCAACCGCAACTTCGAAGCCCGGATTCACCCGAACATCCGCGCCAACTTCCTGGCTTCGCCGCCGCTGGTGGTGGCTTACGCGATCGCCGGCAATGTCACGCGCGACCTGATGACGGAACCGGTCGGCAAGGGTAAGAACGGCAAGGACATCTACCTGGGCGACATCTGGCCGACCAGCGAAGAAATCCAGAAACTGATGAAGTTTGCCCTCGACTCGAAAGTGTTCAAGGCAAACTATGCCGAACTGACCAAGAAGGGCGACCTGTGGAGCAAGATCGAAGGCGAAACCGGCGAAGTCTACGACTGGCCGAAATCGACCTACATCGCCGAGCCGCCGTTCTTCGGCAAGGCGTTCAGCATGACCCCGGCCGACAGCATTCCGCCCGTCAACGGCGCGCGCGCCCTCGGCATCTTCGGCGACTCCGTGACCACCGACCATATCTCGCCTGCCGGTTCGATCAAGGAATCGTCGCCGGCCGGCGTCTGGCTCAAGGCCAACGGGGTGCAGAAAGCCGATTTCAACAGCTACGGTTCACGCCGCGGCAACCATGAAGTGATGATGCGCGGCACCTTTGCCAACGTGCGGATCAAGAACTTGATGGTGCCGTTGAGCAAAGACGGCACCCGCATCGAAGGCGGCATCACGATTCACCAGCCCAGCGGCGAAGAATTGTCGATCTATGACGCAGCGATGAAGTACGTCGACGCCGGCACCCCGACCGTGGTTTTCGGCGGCGAAGAATACGGCACCGGCAGCTCACGCGACTGGGCCGCCAAGGGCACGCAATTGTTGGGCGTGAAAGCCGTGATCGCACGCAGCTTCGAGCGTATCCACCGTTCCAACCTGGTCGGCATGGGTGTGTTGCCCTTGCAATTCAAAGGTAGCGACAGCGCCCAATCGCTGAAGATCACCGGCGAAGAAACCTTCGACATCGTGCTCGACGGCGACGTCAAGCCGCAACAGGAAATCACCCTGGTGATCCATCGCAAGGACGGCAGCTCGCAGAAGGTGCCGGTACTGCTGCGTATCGATACGCCGATCGAAGTGGACTACTACAAGCACGGCGGGATCTTGCCGTTTGTGTTGCGGTCGCTGCTGGCGGCTTAAGTTTGGTTGCAACGGTTTGATTGGGTAAAAAGGCTACATACCGCGCTTCGGCGCGGTATGAAAAGGGCCCGGCAGCGTTAGCTTGCCGGGCCCTTTGTTTTTTGTGTCCCACGCAATGCCTCTTTGAAACGGCATTCGCTAGATTACCTTACGCCGCGTGAGCCGGACGATGAGTCATATCGCCCTGACCGGCCAATAGGCCCGCCACCGAAATATCTTCGTCAAGCGCCTCCCAATGCAGGCCACACGTGCTGATGCAGTACTCTTGCCGCTGCTCTTGGGTAGCATGCAGCAGCCGTGGGAACCACGCTAGCGGAATTCCCAGCAATCGGCCGTCAGATAGGCTGACAAACATACTGTTTTCGTCGAAGGCGACAGCAACAGCTTTAATCATCGAAGAACTCATTCCACGCTCCCACTATCAACTCTGCATTGGCTTCAACCACCTCAAGCAATTCACGCAGCGTTTTGTGCACTGAAACCATCGTTGTATGCGACCCGTACCGGATCAAGCCAGAAACATATCCCATTGATTTCAGTCGCGCCGAAGGCAATACTGGGCTCATTTCCCTACAAAATGCACCCTGACCATCCAAGAAAGGCCATTTAGCGGCAAACAAACCGATATCCCCCGCCAACCTCACAAGAGGGGCTAAAATGCCAGGTTCTGTGCACCATTTCATCCAGGCATCACATTTATGCGCTCGCGAATCGCCAAACGTCTTCCCCCCGATGCTGAAAAGCTGGTCGAACTCTCGCTGTCGCTGTCCGCCTCGGGCAGCCGCACCGAAGACCGCTTCTGGGAAAACCGGATCGATGCGCTGCTGGCCAAGATCTTGCGGGCCGGCAACCAGCCGACGCTGGATACGGCGCTCGATCATTTGCAGCAACATCATCCCGAAAGTTACGGCGTCCTGGCCGATCAGACCGAAACCGCCAGCGAGGCCCTGGAGCTACCGCACCATGACGCGCCCTGGCAGACCCTGCTGATCGCGGCGCCGGTGCTGGCCTGGACCCGCTACGCGATTCCTTCGGGACAATTGCGCGACGATGTCGCGCTGGCCTTGTCGGCACATTTGCAAGCACATGTATTGGCGGCCGACACCCGGGTCGCACTCTCCCCGTTTTTGTACAGCATCGACCAATTGCCGCGCCACCATGTCGAGGTTGCGCGCCTGACGCAAGCGCTGTCGCAAGCCGCGCTCAGCGGACAAAATGCCAAACTCAATCTGAGCGGCATGCCGGAAACCGCGCCGATACTCGCCGACCCGCGCTTTATCCTGGCGGTGGTGGCCAGTCCCGCCGGGGCTCCACTGTTTCGCTGGCAGGAAGAACACGAGGGCCACAAAATCGCACGCGAAACCTGCCTCGAACAATGGAAGGTTCAGGGCGGCGCCAATCTGGCCGCGGTATTTCCCGGTTGCGAATTTGAATGCCTGCTGCCTGATGCCTATTATTCGGCCTGCCGCGACGCCGATGAACGTGTGCGGCCCCATACCGTGCGTACAGCCGTGCGTTATTTGCAGGATATTCTCACCACCACGCCGGCCGAGCTGCGCGCCGTGGTCGGCGGTTTCGGCGAACGCCGGATCGACGAATATCGTATCGGTTTTACCCGGCGCGGCAGCAACGACGTGTTATACGGCGTGATCTGGCCGCTCTACGGCCACGAGAACGGCGAAACCGGTACGCCGCCGGACCCGCTGGAGAATGAAGTCGACCCGCTCGATGCCGTCATCGCCTTGCTGAAAGAAACCGGCATTACCGAGATTCGCAAACATCAGGGCTGCTTCGAACCCGAATATTGCGATGACTGCGGTGTGCCGTTGTATCTCGATCCGCTGGGAGAAATCGTCCATGCGGAAATGCCGGATGATGCCGAACCGGTGCAGCCGCACTTCCATTAATTGACTTCCGCTCCGGCCTCATCGCGATCACGGGCCGGATTCGGATTTTTCTGTATTTCAGCCTCAAATCAGGCTAGAACCCCCATCCATCCGTCCTATATGACTTTCGGACAGGCCGCGTCCGACAGCCTATCTTGTCATCATGCTCTCGACAGCGCGGACGCGATCGGACACTAGAGCCGCGGCGAGCCCCTGCTGTCACTCCACGTTATCAAGTCGAGCAGCAACCAGGGGATGGCACCATGATTTTTTGCGTATTACACGAACTATCCGAGCGGCGCGAAGGGCTGAAGGCCCTATTGCGTCAGGTTAACCGGCAGGCTACGGCACTTGATGCACGCGATTGGCGCCAGGCAGAGCTGGTCATGGCACGGGCCAATCCGGATCTGCTGGTGATCGACTGGCAAAGCCCGCCCATGCAAACCCACGATCTTGCGCTTTTTCTGCACGCCCATCCCAAGCTGCCGGCAGCCGTATTGGTCGACGATGCGCAAGCCGACGCGGTGGCGGCCTTCATGCATGCCGGTGTGCTCGGTGTGATTCCACGCGACTTGGCGCCGCGCCTGATCGTGCGTGCGTTTGAATTGGTACTGCTCGGCGGACACTACGTACCGGCACGCGCACTCGATATCGGTTTGCCCGACACCCCGGCTTATCCGCCACGCAATCTCGAAGTGGGAACCGGGGGCGCCATGCTGCCCCGCCGCCGCAACCTCGATGGTCCGTCGCCGCTGTCACCGCGCCAGCATCAAATCATGCGCCTGGTCCATCTGGGCAATACCAACAAGATCATTGCCCGCGCCCTCGGCATTAGCGAAGGTACGGTCAAGATCCATCTTTCCAGCATCTTCAGGCTGTTGGGCGCCACCAACCGCGCGGCCGCGGTCGCCATCTATAACGGCTGGCAATTCAATGATTTGAATGTATTGCGCAGCGCCTCGCCGGCGCTGGCGCCACCCTGCCCCGTACCGGCCGGCAAACCGGTGAATGACCCTGTGCCCTGGTTACTGGCGGCAGAACCCCAAACCCGCTATCGCGTCAAAAAATCCACTTGCCCGGCACCCGACATCCTGTCGACTGCGATGCTCGAACCATTGCCGGCAACAGTGTCCGACACATTGGCGCGGCCCGCATTGAGCGAAAAAAACTAGCGTCCTGTTCCGTCAATTGTTTGATGGGCGCTTTCATATCGAACCAATTGGCGGAACAGGACACCAGGATCAGGATCGGTGTCGCCGCGTGCCTGCGACGCTCCCACCGCGGCATCGATCACCCAAGGGTTTCCGCTTAAGCTTTTCTGAGGCCTGTGTCGTGACAACCTCATGTTTTACGTTAAGATTGAACTTCCTCTACCCATCAGGTCTCTGACCAACCTGATCAGCTCAGATTTCTATTCGATGCCCCGCATTTATATGTCGTTCCGGCGGCAGCTCCTAGCCGCCTTGCTGTCCCCCATTTTTCTCCTCTTGGCCGCGGCACCGGCGTCCGCAGACCAGCTTGAACAACATGACAGCCTGGTTGAAAAATACATTGCCGAGCAACACGCGGACCCGCTCGTGGCCGACTGTGCCGCGCACGCCGTATTCGTTGTCAGCACCTCAAGCTTCTACGATCACGCCGATTTTGCCGACAACGCGCTGGACGACCAGCATGCGACCGTGCAGCCCTGGAATGACGCGTTCGACAATAGCAAACAGAGAATCAAAGTCGACACCATTGTCACCGTCGACGGCCTGGGTTTTCGTAAAACCGGACACGACGAACAAGATCCACTGAAATTCAAATGCGGCTTTTTCGAGAACAAGCTGCTGGCGTTCTCCTACAACGATCCGATCCCGCCCGCCGTCGCTGCCGGCAGTCACGGCAAGCGCCATGGCAAGGGCGGCAAGAATAGCCATGGCGCGCACGGCGCCAAGAGCAGCAAAGGCAGCAAGACGCCGAGCACCAGCCCAAGCAAGAGCACGGTGCATGGCGCCGGCACTGCGGCGAAAGCCACGACCGCCAAGAAAACCCCGCCGAGCACGGTTAAAAGCAACTGAACGGCATTGGCGGCAAGAACAGCATGTCGGACTGGCCCCGGATACGCCCGGGCGGTCCGCCGTGCTTGTGGCACGGCCAACCCATGCATCCGCTTTAGTCTGGTAAATATCCCGCCTTATATATTGAGTGAACGCCCCGCACGATGATCGGTGTCAGGTCACTTCCTGCCCGGACTCACTCAAAAATCGGGAATATAAATGCATCGGAATATCGGTATAGTCACCGTCGCAGGCTTATGCCTCGTGGGTCTGGCATCCTGCGCCACGGCATCGTTGACCAGCACCCAAGCCACGAGCGTACCGCAACAGGAGTCTAACCAGGCGGAACAGAACTTACTGCCGCTTCCATCCTTTGATCTGTCTTTCCTGCAACGCATTGAGATTCAATTACCGCATGAAAAAGATGAAAGTCGTCTAAAAATCCAATTGACGGCGGGAAAACTTGTGACCTTTCGAAGTTGCAATGATGCCGCCGTCTATTTAGGTTATTTTGATCCAAAGGTTGATCCACAAGGGGAGTCAAATTCCGGCGGGACGTATTACGTTCTAAGTATTGGGTCTCTAGGTTTTCCCATGATGCCATGCGCGCCGAACCCTGTTACCACCCAGAAGTGGATTCAGGTTTCTGATTTCCGAGAATTCAATTTAAAAAGCAGACAATACGGCAAAACCCGTAGCGACCTTTTTTTGCCCTACGACAGTCATCTTCCGCTAACAATTTATGTGTCACGAGGTTTCACCTTGAGTTACAAAGTAGTGCCCCGTGAACGGGTTACCCCTTGAACAAAAATAAACCGGAAAATCCTCCGTCCGGTTTATCAAGGCACGCTCAAAAATTTGTATTTAAACCGACGCAGCCGCCTCGGTCTGTCCCACACCAAACGTCTCGATCTGGCGCAACACCGCACCCAACATCGCGGCGCCCAATGCCGCGCTGCGTGCACCGTTCCAGCCGCTGACGGGTTCCGGCAAATTGGCGTTGTCCTTGAACGGCATTTCCAGCGTCAGCGACAAACAGGCGAAGGTGTGGCTGATATATTTCGACGCCAGCTTAAGTGCGTCGACGCGATACTTGTCGCTGGAATAACCGTACTTCGTCTGAAAATCGGGGCTGACCCCGCGGAAGAAATCGACGAAAGCACTTTGTTCACGCTTCTGGCGCTCATCGAAGTTCGGCAACATTTCGCTGCCGGCGACAAACACGTAAGGCAATGCTTCGTCGCCGTGAATGTCGAAGAACATGTCGCACCCGGCCGCATGGATCGCATCGCGCACCAGCAACACTTCCGGGCTGCGCTGGGCATCGGGCTGCATCCACTCGCGATTTAAATTGGCGCCGCGGGCATTGGTGCGTAAATTGCCCAGTGCCGCACCGTCGGGATTCATATTCGGCACGATATAAAACACCGCCTGCTCGCGCAAACGCGTCACCACCGGGTCGCCCGCCCAATCGCCCTGCCCGGTCAAACGTTTGAGCAAACCTTCGGCAAACCATTCCGCCATGGTCTCGCCGGGATGCTGGCGCGCGATAATCCAGATGCGCGCTTTGGCCGGCGTGGGGGTTCCTACCGTGACCACTGTCATCGGCCGGCCCTGCACCGTCGCACCGAGATCCGTCAGCGTGACGCCCGGCAGATGCTGCAGCGATCCCAGCCAAGTGGTATGACGCTCTTCGCTGTAGGGCTCGAAATACGCATAATAAATACTGGCATGTTCGGGTTGATGTTGAATCGTCATGACCCGGCCGTCGTAGGATGTCGGCACGCGAAACCAGTGCTGCTTGTCATAACTGGCCACCGCCTGATAACCGCGCCAACCTTCGGCAAACGCGCATTCCGCGGCATTTTCGAAAGTGATCCGGCAAGCCTGGCCGGCCGCGCCGGTGAGGCGGAAATAAAACCATTGGGCGAACTCGGCCTGGGTATCGGGGCGGATTTTCAGGCTGATCGCGCCTGGGTTTTCGCACGATAAAACTTCGATGGCACCGGCATCGAACTGGCTGGTAATGCGCAGCGCTGGGCTGACGGCGGTAGAGGTATTCATTGCATAACCTTGGATAAAGGGATGTAAGCCGCTTGAGCCGGAGCAGGTTGTGCCTGCGGCTCAAGCGTAGTAGTCAATCAAAAATCAACCGGCCGTACCCGGCGGCACCCGCTGCGGGTCGACCGGCGGACGGTGCAACATAGCCCCTCATTCGAGGCGGCGGCGAAAAATCCAGCTCGACGGGTTTGAAATTTCCGCATCGAAAACATAACCTTCGCTATCGAAGCCGAGTAAATCGCGCGCATCGGTAATTTGATTCACCGCAGCGTAACGTGCCATCAGGCCGCGCGCGCGCTTGGCGTAAAAGCTGATGATTTTATACCGGCCATTTTTCCAGTCCTCAAATACCGGCGTCACGACCGGCACCGTCAGCAATTTAGGTTTGACCGATTTGAAATATTCCTCCGATGCCAGATTCACCAGCACCGGACGCGGCCCCCCTTTGGCCGCCAGTTGAGTATTCAGCGCATGCGTCAGGCGCTCGCCCCAAAAGCCATACAAATCGCGGCCGCGGGCATTCTGGAAACGTGTCCCCATTTCGAGGCGATACGGCTGCATCAGGTCCAGCGGTTTGAGTAAACCATACAAACCGGACAGGATACGGATATGGTTTTGCGCGTATTTCAGTGCCGGTTCCGGCAAGGTGGAGGCATTCAGCCCCTCGTACACGTCGCCGTTGAAGGCAAAAATAGCCTGCTTGGCATTGGTGCTGTCGAATTCTTCGACCCAACTGGCGTAACGCTCGAAGTTCAGTTGCGCCAAAGGGTCGGAGATTTTCATCAAATCGGCGATCTGCGGCGGACTCAAGGTACGGAGTGCGGCGATCAGTTCAGCCGAATCCGGCACAAAATCGGGCAAGGTGTGATGCTTGACCGGTGCCGGCGTCTCGTAATCGAGCGATTTGGCCGGCGAGAGTACGATTATCATAGAGGTCCGCAAAACGAATAAGCCTTTATTCTAACGAATGGTGCCCGACTCCGTGACCGATTCAAATTCCGCCGCCCGGCCAGATTTCGCCGAATCCGCCGAAAACCTTGACTGGCCTGCCTGCCGTGTGATTCTCGATTCAAATATCTGGATCGACATTCTGGTCTTCGACGACCCGGTATCGCGCCCTATCGTCGCCGCGCTTGAGTCCGGGCGCCTGCGCGCGTTGATCGATGCGCGCTGTCTGGCCGAATTGACCTACGTGCTGGACTACCCGCAATTCGCTCACCGCGCGATCGACCGCGAACAGGCGCTGGCCCGCGTGAGCCGGCTGTCGCAGCCGCTGGAGTGGGTCGCGCAGGACACTCAAGCGGTATTGCCCAAGTGCCGGGACCGGGACGACCAGAAGTTTCTGGAACTGGCGCAAGCGGCACGCGCCGACTGGTTGGTGTCGAAAGACCGGGCTCTGCTCAAATTGTCGCGCCGCACCGCCCGCGATTTTGGTTTCAAGATCGGGGTGCCCGCCAGTTTCGTCGCAGCCTGCGGTCTCGCCGCCAGCGCCGACGTGTAAGCACAGCGCACCTGCGAGTGCAGCAAAAACTCAGACTCGATTACAATCGTCATTCCGCCGGCTCCCCCCCTTATTGACGCAGCCATGAACGCACCCCATCCCGCTACCCCTTTGTTGAATTCTCGCCTGCCCAATGTCGGCACCACGATTTTCAGCGTGATGTCGGCGCTCGCGGCACAAAAAGGCGCCGTCAACCTCGGCCAAGGTTTCCCCGATTTCAATTGCGACCCGGCCATTGTCGATGCCGTGACCGAGGCGATGCGCTCGGGCCACAACCAGTATCCGCCGATGGCGGGAGTGCCGGCCTTACGCACGGCCATTGCCAGCAAGATCGAGGCGCTGTATGGCTATCGTTATGACGCCGAGCACGAGATCACGGTCACGGCGGGGGCGACTCAGGCCTTGCTTACCACGGTGCTGGCGGTGGTGCATCCGGGCGACGAAGTGATTGTGATCGAACCGGTCTACGACAGTTATGTGCCTTCGATCGAATTGGCCGGCGGGGTACCGGTATTGGTGGCAATGGACGCCCCCGACTATGCCCTGCCGTTCGAGCGGATTGCCGCGGCGATCACGCCCAAAACCCGGCTGATCATGCTGAATACGCCGCACAATCCGACCGGCACCATCTGGCGTGAAGCCGATATGCATAAGCTTGAGGAGATATTGCGCGGCACCGATGTCCTGATTTGCGCCGACGAGGTCTACGAACATATGGTGTTCGACGGCGTGCGGCACGAAAGCATCGCACGCTACCCCGACCTGGCCCGGCGCAGTTTTGTCATTTCAAGCTTCGGCAAAACTTATCATGTGACCGGCTGGAAAGTCGGTTATGTGGCCGCGCCGCGCGCCTTGACGGCGGAATTTCGCAAGGTGCACCAATTTAATGTATTTACCGTCAATACGCCGATGCAATATGGGCTCGCCGCGTATATGGCGAACCCGGCGCCCTATCTTGAGTTAGCGGCGTTCTACCAGCAAAAGCGCGATTATTTCCGCGCCGGGCTGGCTGACACCCGCTTTAAATTGCTGCCCTGTACCGGCACTTATTTCCAATGCGTCGACTATTCCGCCATCAGCGACTTGCCCGAAGCCGATTTTGCGCAGTGGCTGACGGCCGAAATCGGGGTCGCGGCGATTCCCGTTTCGGCGTTTTATCAGGCCGGTCGGGAATCGGGTGTGGTGCGTTTTTGTTTTGCCAAACGTGAGGAAACGCTGGCGCTGGCATTACAGCGTTTGGCTAAAATCTGAGGCTGATCTGCGCTGCGGCTTGGTCGCCACGACCGGCCCGGCAGCAACGCCATCGGATCGTGCATCGCCTAGGCTTTTGCACCAGGGCGATCTGGCCCCGGGCTACCCCGAAGCCGCAGCACTCAACACGCGGCTTTTTTGTTTTTCTCCACCAGCGCCTGCCGGTCAGCCGCCACCTTTTGCGCCGCCGGACGTTGGCCGACAAGTTTGGCGTGGGGTTTCCAGTCCAGACCCGAATCGAGCAGCAAGTCGGTGCCAAAAACCGCTTTGGTGGCGAGCCCGATGAGCGGGAAATGAATCGACGCCACGATATCGGCCAAACCGAAGGTTTCGCCGCCCAGGTAGGGTCCAAAGGTGGCAATGCGCAAAAAGCCTTGGACGTGACGCGGCAATTTTTTCTGAATCCGCTTGCGCGTATGCTCGTGGCCTTCGGTGCCGAAAAAAGCTTGTCCGTACAACTCGCGCGCCAGCAACTCAAGGTGTAATTCGATATAGGTGATCAGCTCGCGCTGCTTGGCCGCGGCAAACGGATCCGACGGCAACAGCGGATGCGCCGGGTATACCGCTTCCAGGTAATCGACGATCACTTGCGACTCGGTCAGCGTCCCCTGCGGGGTTTCGATAAACGGCACTTTGCCCAACGCGGTACGACACAAGGTCGCTTCATCCTGGGCCGGCGTGAGCCACACTTCCTCAAAGGGAATGCCTTTTTCCAACAGAACAAATTTGACTTTATTGTAATAGTTCGACATGGCGAACCCGCACAGCTTGATCATCGGCGTCTCCTTCGTCAGGCTCATTATTGTAGAAAAATCGGCATGGCAGCGGGTATGTCACCACTGAGTGAAACCGTACGCCCGTGCTATTGTGGTGTTCAACTCATTCTGCCTCCCGCAACCCGTCATGACAACAAGTGAAAACTCGATACATACCCTGGGCATCGTCGGTGCCGGCGCCATGGGTCGCGGCATCGGTCAGATCGCCCTGCTTGCCGGTCTCCATGTCTATCTTTACGATAACAACGCGGAAGCCGCGGCGGGCGTGCGTGCCACGTTGGCGGCCCTGTTCGAGCGCATGATCGCCAAGGGCCGGCTGACCCAGGACGATGCCGACGCAGCCCTCGCGCGTCTCAAACCCTGCGCCGCACTCGACGAACTCTCAGTATGCGATGCAGTGATTGAAGCCATCGTCGAAAAGATCGAGATCAAATGCGCCTTGTTGCAGCAACTCGAAACCATCGTCAGCCCGGTTTGCTTGCTGGCATCGAACACCTCCTCGTTATCCATTACCGCGCTGGCGGCAGCCTGCAAACTGCCTGAGCGGGTCGCAGGACTGCATTTCTTCAATCCGGTGCCGCTGATGAAAGTGGTCGAGGTGATCGACGGCCTGCGTACCGCGCCACAGACCACCGAAACCCTGCTGCAACTGGTGCGGACGATGGGGCATACCCCCGTGCGCGCCAAGGACATGCCGGGCTTTCTGGTGAACCATGCCGGGCGCGGCATGAATACCGAAGGCCTGCGCATCGCCAGCGAAGGAGTGGCAAGTTTTGCCGATATCGACCGCATCATGCGCGAGCAAGCGGGGTTCAAGCTCGGTCCGTTTGAACTGCTCGACCTGACCGCGCTCGACGTGTCGCATCCGGTGATGGAATCGATCTACCATCAGTTTTACGAGGAACCGCGCTTCCGGCCATCGCCGATCACCGCCATCCGGCTGGCCGGCGGTTTGTTGGGCCGCAAAACCGGCGCGGGCTTTTACACCTATGGCGACGATGGCCGCCCGCTGCCATCCCCGGAGTTATTGGCGCCCTTCACCCTGCCGGCCCGCACCTGGGTCAGCCGGGTCCAGCCGGCCGCTCACGATGCGGTGCGCGAAGTCATCCGTGCCAGCGGCGCGCAACTCGATGACGGCGAACACCCCTCGCCCGACTCGCTGATCGTGGTCACGCCGTTTGGACTGGACGCCACCAGTGCCGCGGTCGGCGAACACCTCGACCCGACCCGCACGGTGGCGATCGATGCCCTGCTGCCGTTCGCCCATGGCCGGCGTCGCACGCTGATGACCAACCCGGCAACCACCCACGTATCGAGCGACGCGGCGCATGCCTTATTTGCCTCCGACGGCACACCTGTCACGGTGATCCGCGACTCGGCCGGCTTCGTCGCGCAACGGGTGATCGCCATGATCGTCAATATCGGTTGCGATATCGCGCAACAACGTATCGCCACCCCGCAAGATATCGATCTCGCGGTGACGCTCGGGCTCGGTTACCCCATGGGGCCGCTCGCCTTGGGCGACGCCCTGGGTGCCGCGCAAATCCTGCTGATCTTGCGTAACCTGCAGGCGCTTTCGGGCGACCCGCGTTATCGTCCGTCGCCCTGGCTGATGCGCCGCGCTCAGCTCGGCTTGTCACTCACCGTCGAAGAAGCTTGATGCATTCCCATTGAGGCGTCCCCATGGCAGCAGAATTACTCTCCGAGCAAGATGACAGCACGCTGATCCTGACGCTGTCCAACCCCGGCGTGCGTAATGCCCTGCACCCGGACATGTATGCCGCGGGCATCGAAGCGTTTAACCGGGCCGAACGCGACACGTCGATCCGCACCGTGGTGCTTACCGGCGCCGACGATTTTTTTTGTGCCGGCGGCAACCTCAACCGCTTGCTGGAAAACCGCACCCAAGAGCGCGCGGTACAAGCGCAAAGCATCGATCTGCTGGGTGCCTGGATCAGCACTATTCGCGCTTCATCCAAGCTGGTTGTCGCGGCCGTCGAAGGCGCCGCGGCCGGTGCGGGATTTTCCCTGGCTCTGGCTTGCGACATGATGGTGGCCGCCGACAATGCCAAATTTGTCATGGCGTATGCCCGGGTCGGGCTGACGCCGGATGGCGGCGGCTCCTGGTTTTTAAGCCGCAGCCTGCCACGGGCTTTGGCCACGGAAATTCTGATCGAAGGCAAACCGGTCAGCGCCGAGCGGCTGCACCAGACCGGTCTGGTGAATCGCATCGTCAAACCGGGCACCGCGCGCGATGCCGCCGTGGCCTGGGCCGAGCAACTGGCGCAAATCTCGCCGGCGGTGGTGGCACGTATGAAAGGCTTGATCGAACAAGCCGACAGCCAAACCCTGGCCGACCATTTGATCAGCGAGCGCGATTGTTTTGTGGCATCGCTGTTTCACCGCGACGGCCTCGAAGGCATTACCGCCTTCCTCGAAAAACGCCCGGCGCGCTATTAAGTTGCGGAGAAAACGATGACCCAGGATTTTTCCGCATTCGAGGGTACCCGCGCGGTCACGCCGCAGCATCAGTTCGATAGCGCCGCGCTGGAGCGTTGGCTGCGCCAGCATGTGCCTGGATTCGAGGGGCCGCTCGCCAGCGAGATGTTCGCCGGCGGCCAGTCGAACCCGACTTATAAACTGACGACCCCGGGCGGCACTTACGTGATGCGGACCAAACCGGGCCCGGTCGCCAAGCTGCTGCCCTCGGCCCATGCCATCGAGCGCGAATATCGCGTGATGGCGGCGCTGGCCGATACCGGCGTGCCGGTGGCTCGCATGATCGCCCAGTGCGATGACGAGTCGGTCATCGGCCGCGCTTTTTTTATCATGGAATATATCGAGGGCCGAGTGTTATGGGATCAAAGTCTGCCCGGCATGACACCGCCCGAACGTAGCGCGATTTACGCAGAAATGAATCGCGTGATTGCCGCGCTGCATACGGTTGATGTGGATGCTGCGGGCCTTGCCGACTACGGCAAACCGGGCAATTATTTCGGCCGCCAGATCGGCCGCTGGAGCCGTCAATATCTGGCTTCGGAAACCGAGCCGATTGCCGCCATGAACGCTCTGATCGATTGGCTGCCGCAGCACATCCCACAACAAATCAATGAACCCGTGGCCGTGGTGCATGGCGATTTCCGCCTCGACAACCTGATCTTCCATCCCAGCGAGCCACGCGTGCTGGCGGTGCTCGATTGGGAATTGTCGACCCTGGGCGACCCCTTGGCGGACTTTGCTTATCATTGCATGAGCTGGCACGTCAGCTCCGGACAATTTCGCGGTATCGCCGGGCTCGATTGGCAAGCACTGGGGATTCCCGACGAAGCCGACTATATCGCCCGCTATTGCGAACGCACCGGCCGCCGGATTGTGGGCGACTGGCATTTTTATCTGGCATACAACATGTTTCGCATCGCCGCCATCCTGCAAGGCATCGCCCGCCGCGTGGTCGACGGCACGGCATCCAGCACTCAGGCTCGTGCAGCCGGAGATAGCGCGCGGCCGATGGCGGAACTGGCCTGGCGTTATGCGCAGTTGGCCGCATAAGTTGGCCGCATAAGCGCCTGCCCGAACAACCCAAACCCACGAGGTGATTGATGCATTTCGATTACAGCCCCAAAGTCCAGGCCCTGCGCACCCGTCTGCTCGATTTTTTTGCAAGCCATATCTATCCGAACGAAGCGCGTTTTTATGCGGAAATCGAAAGCAACCGCGCGGCCGGCAATGCGTGGTTACCCACGCATGTGATCGAAGAGCTCAAAGTCCAGGCGCAAGCTGCCGGTCTATGGAATTTGTTTTTGCCCGACTCCGAACGCGGAGCGGGTTTGAGCAACCTCGAATATGCGCCCTTGTGCGAAATCATGGGCCGGGTACCGTGGGCCCCCGAGGTGTTTAATTGCAACGCGCCCGACACCGGCAACATGGAAACGCTGGAACGTTACGGCAGCGAGGCGCAAAAGCACACCTGGCTGGCACCGCTGTTGCGCGGCGAAATTCGCTCGGCATTCCTGATGACCGAGCCCGACGTGGCCTCGTCGGACGCCACCAATATCGAATGCAGCATTGTGGCCGACGGCGGCGACTACATTGTGAATGGCCGCAAATGGTGGTCGTCAGGCGCCGGCGACCCGCGCTGTGCGGTGTATATCGTAATGGGCAAAACCGACCCGCACGCCGCGCGTCACGCCCAGCAATCGATGATACTGGTACCGGCCAATACCGCAGGCGTCACGGTGCGCCGTCCACTCAACGTATTCGGTTACGACGACGCACCGCACGGCCATATGGAAATCACCCTGGAAAACGTACGCGTACCCGCCGCCAATCTACTGCTGGGCCCGGGGCGCGGCTTCGAAATCGCCCAAGGCCGGCTCGGACCGGGCCGCATCCATCATTGCATGCGGCTGATCGGACTGGCCGAGCGCGCCCTCGAATTGATGTGCAAACGCACCTTGCAACGCGTCGCATTCGGCAAGCCGATCGCCGCGCAATCGGTCACTCAGGAGCGTATCGCCGAGGCCCGCTGCAAGATCGAACAAGCCCGCCTGCTGACCTTGAAAACCGCTTACATGATGGACACCGTCGGCAACAAAGGCGCGCGCGGCGAGATCGCCATGATCAAGGTGGTGGCGCCGAACATGGCTTGCGAAGTGATCGACTGGGCAATCCAGGCCCACGGTGCAGCGGGCATGTGCGACGATTTTCCGCTGGCTTATGCGTATGTCAGTGCGCGGACTTTGCGGATGGCGGATGGGCCGGATGAGGTGCATCGGGGGGCGATTGCCAAGCTGGAATTGGGGAAATGGTCGTAGCGTGGCCCTCCTGCAGCACTCCCCGATCTATGCTCTAATTTCCACTCCGACCGACGCCGTCATTGGCCGTCGGCGCAACATGTATCGTCAGGAGTTGTCATGATCGATGTCTATAGCTGGCCGACGCCCAATGGGCACAAAATCCACATTATGCTGGAGGAGTGCGGACTGGAATATCGTGCTCATCCGATCGACATCGGCGCCGGCGACCAGTTCAAGGCTGAGTTTCTGGCAATCAGTCCGAACAACAAGATTCCCGCCATTACCGACCACGATGGCCCAGGCGGCAAGCCGTTGTCGCTGTTCGAGTCGGGCGCGATTTTGCAATATCTGGCGGAAAAAACCGGAAAATTCCTGCCGACCGACCCGGTCGCGCGCTACACCACCATTGAGTGGCTGATGTTCCAGATGGGCGGCGTCGGGCCGATGCTGGGCCAGACTCACCATTTCCGCATTTATGCCCCGGAAAAGATCGCGTATGCGATCGACCGCTACACCAACGAAACGCGCCGGCTGTATGGTGTGATGGATCGCCAGCTTGGCCGGCATGCTTATCTGGCGGGCGAAACCTATACCATCGCCGATATCGCGACTTTTCCCTGGACCCGTTCTTGGAGCAATCAGGGCATTGAGCTCAGTGCGTTTCCCAACGTGCAGAGATGGCATGAAACCATCGCCGCGCGTCCCGCGGTGCAGCGCGGGGTTGAGGTGCTGGCCAATTTGCGCAAGCCCTTGGTGGACGACAAAGCGCGTGAGATCTTGTTTGGTGCGACCCAGTACGGCACGGGCGGCAAACCGGCTTGATTCAGCTTGATTAGAATTGACCCGAAGGCATTTGGAAAGCCTGCTTGAGGCCAAGGGCTGGGCGGCCTAGCTCAAAGCGGCGAAGCAAAGCCCGTCTCGGTTGCTGGCCGCGCCAGGTCAGTGGTAGTGCCGAGTAATCAGTTCTGCGATGCAAACCGGTTTCTCGCTACCCTCGCATTCCATTGTGATGACCCAGGTCACCTGGCTGATGGCAGCGGCAGGCGCTTGCTGCGCCACGCCCCC